>ERZ773005.7-NODE-7-length-288151-cov-7.565888_pt1 | contig 288151 bp, 263 predicted proteins | sample MGYA00580666_ERZ773005 | MGnify/ENA primary metagenome ERZ773005 (study PRJEB29015, sample SAMEA2737999) | human oral metagenome | biome: human oral; feature: human-associated habitat; material: dental | place: China | collected 2061 ...
AACGCTTGCCCCCTACGTATTACCGCGGCTGCTGGCACGTAGTTAGCCGGGGCTTGCTCCTAAGGTACCGTCATTTCTTTCTTCCCTTAGAACAGAAGTTTACAACCCGAAGGCCTTCATCCTTCACGCGGCGTTGCTGCATCAGGCTTTCGCCCATTGTGCAAGATTCCCTACTGCTGCCTTCCGTAGAAGTTTGGACCGTGTCTCAGTTCCAATGTGGCCGATCACCCTCTCAGGTCGGCTACTGATCGTCACCTTGGTGAGCCGTTACCTCACCAACCAGTTAATCAGACGCAGGCCCATCCCTGACCGATAAATCTTTGACCGATGTAGCATGTGCTACTACGGTGTCATGAGGTTTTAATCATCGTTTCCAATGGCTATCCCTCTGTCAGGGGCAGGTTGCCTACGCGTTACTCACCCGTCCGCCGCTGTCCGCTTGGAAAATCAACCGAAGCGTCATTTCCAAGCTTCTCGCTCGACTTGCATGTATTAGGCACGCCGCCAGCGTTCATCCTGAGCCAGGATCAAACTCTTAATAAATGTTATCTGAAGAATCTTTCGATTCGTCCAAATCCTGTTATGGATGACGCTTTCGCGTCTCGACTCGTTATTTCCGAATCATTGTTGTTTGTGTTTGAATTGTACAGGGACATACGACATATTGTACATCGTTTGTCTCTTATACGATCTTGAGATCTGATCTCCAGCTTTCACTGTGTCGATCTCTTGACCAGTTTCTACACTATGAAGTTGTCATGGTTCTGCTGACTGCGTTTGAGCGGTTTTTGTTGCCTGTTCTCTCGCGACAGCTTAATCATTATAGCGCACCATTTTGGACTCGTCAAGCACTTTTTCCATCTTTTTTAAGATTTCTTGCTTGCCACGCCCTAGCTCGCTCTCTCGTCATCTATCTAGATAACAAGTTTTTTCATTATAGAGTCTGCACTATTGCCTGTCAACCCCTGGTTAGTGAATCTTTTTTCTCATCATTATTCTTTCAACTTGTATATAGTACTTTTTAACTTTATTATTCTCTCCATTCAACCTAGTTTTATATTTTTTTCTTTAAATATATAGGTGAATACTAATCTTATTAATCATTTTTTACGATTCTTGTTTTGTCATTCATAAATATGTTTTATGAATGCATTGATACTATATTATAGTTGTTTATCATCATTAATTCTTTCCTTCTTAACTCACACTCAAGTAGTGCAGACCTACAATGAATTTAACTCACTTAATGATCCTTCCCTTTGTACTTTACTTCATCTTCCCAAAGCGAGTTAATTGTAGCATGTGGCTTGCTCTCCCAGTCCACAGTTACATATGGCGGATATCTGAATAGATACTTCTTATATGCCTTTCTAATTTTAGAATGGTTGTTTCTTCCTATACCTATCTTCCTTCCAGACTCAAATTCAATTTCGTATTTGTCAATTCTTCTAACTTTATCAAAGTTAATAATCAGGCCAACAAGCGGTCTAAAGAACGACCTTCCTATCAGCGGATACGCGATGTCATCAATTTTTGCAAAGGTTTTATAGATGTATGACGACGTATATATTAGAAGAGACTTTCCTTACCTATCTATAAATTCAATGTCATCAATGGCAACTTGTGCACATGTCGACCCAGTGATAATTGATATAGTGTCTGTGTTCTCTTTATACATAATCTGCTCCTTCTATCATTATGAAATAACACACATTTACAACCAGGGGTATCTGGTGGCTTAATATTAACCTTACAAACACTAAAAGTAAATCGACTTTTTTCGACCTCAAAATCAACATATTGAGTTTTCGCAGAACGCGACCACTACTTATGCTATTTTTGATTGATATCAGTTTTTTGGTCATTTTTTTCTTGTTATTTTTATTCAGTTTTTACTACTGTCACGGATTTTTTCGAAACTGATTTTATCTTTCTGAAATCAATTTATCACTAAATAGTTTGTTAAAAGACCTAAATGATTACAGCTATGTATCAGTTGATATCCTATCTAACAATATGCATTTGTCAAACAATTTATATGATTGGTTTTAAATAATTCTCTAAACGACAGTATATATTGACTCTGCATCACTTTTCTTAACGTTATCTAAAAGCTTTTCCACTCGCACTTCTAGTATACTTGTTCCAAATGTAATTTTAATAATATCCCCTTCTTTAAGCTCAACTCCAGGCTTTGCAATTTTGCCGTTTACTTCCACCCTTCCCTGCTGACAGGCTTCCTTTGCAACTGTGCGTCTTTTTATTATTCTTGAATTCTTAAGAAATTTATCTAACCTCATATTACCTTCACTTTAACTTTCTTACTTTATTATACCTTTTATGCTATATCTAAGCTCAAACTGAGATGTCTCTCCTACTAATTATCATCGTAATTACGAGCAATCTCTGCAACAATTTGGAAATCTGTCATCATATTACTCCTATCAAATCTTACGTATGAATAATATTCATTCCAGAACAAATGATCACTCCTTGGGATCCACTGTATACCATAATAGAGGCTCGTCTCATCAGCAGGATAGTTAGGCACTGACCATAAGTGACTTCCGAAAGTATCCTTAAACTCCTGTTCATTTAAAACAGAAAGCAGATCCAACCCATTTAGCTTAATATTGTTACCGCCTTTTCTAGCATTTTTAATGCAATCCTCATCCATCATTATGGCAATAACTTTACAATCCTTTAGCAATGTGCTTTTTTTCATGTCGCCAAAGAAATGTATACTACCGACTACAGTGTTATTTTTAACTATTAAATATTTAGAATAAAGTATCCCCTCTTCAACTCGCTTGTATCCAGCAGGGATAGAGATATTGCTGCTAGATGAGAACTTTTTATATCTAGGTGAATCTGAGATGTTTGCATAATCAACCTTATTCCCGGTTTCGTCACTCACTCGCACATATATATCGAAACCATTGTCCGCTAGTTCTGAAGCCTTCGTCTGAGCCATCTTAATATCTGTGCCATCAATGGTTACAACTGGCGCCTTGCTCGGCATACCAATTACAGAAAACGCTATCATAAGAAATACTGAGATTAGCGCTGTTGCCGCAAGAACCAACAGCGATCTTCCCGTCCTTTTTCGAGCATTAAACAATGCAAGTGCAGGAGGTCCAATAATCCATCTAGCCATGATTGAAAACCCGGAACCTGCTCCGTTTATAAGCTTGATTGCTCCACTAACGGCTATAGCAATCATAAGAATATAAACTATGAGCTCATTCAAAGGAATCTTGCTCGTATCTATCGATTCATTAACTGCACTATCAAGTAACGATATTCCCTCAACTTTTTTATTCTTCAAGTACTTGTATGCCACAAACCATATACCAATGTATAAAAAAGCCAAAAGCACAAGTAAACCTAGCAATAATATCCTAGCCATTTCTACCCTCTCAATTTAATCTGTATACCATAAGCAATACCTACTATACTGAATATGATAAATACAAAGTTATCACATCATATATAATTAGTATTGATTCACTCATCGTCCTATTTGTAGTACAAAATTGCTCCTAAACACTTTAAGAATATTGCTCTGGTGAAGTCGGAAGTTGGAACACGGAACTATTTCGCTCCATACCTTTCCAAAGGAAATTTAACAAAAGAAAAAGATGGGTACATCGCACCCATCTCCCTAAGCATCATTCAATTACTTATTTACTGCATCCTTAAGCGACTTACCTGCCTTGAAAACAGGTGCCTTTGAAGCTGGGATATCAATAACTGCCTCTGGTTTCTGAGGGTTTCTACCCTTTCTAGCCTTTCTAGATCTTGTCTCAAATGTACCGAAACCGATAAGTCTAACACTGTCTCCAGCAACTAGAGACTCTTCGATACTTCCTAGTACAGCGTCCAAAGCTGCTTCTGCATCCTTCTTCTTAAAACCAGTCTTATCAGCAACCTTGCTTACTAATTCAGCCTTATTCATAATTTTCCTCCTTATGGTAACTTAACTACACGTATTATACTGTTGAAGCATTGAAAAGTCAACGAATTGATTGTGTTTATCTTACTTAAAGTTTATAAAAAGCCTACAAAATATAAAAATAACCGCTAATTATTCTTATCCGTCAAGTGAAATTTGTTCGTTATCCTCAAAATCTTATAACCTTTAGGCATCATTAGAATTTCATCTGGCCCTAAGCACTTTGTGGCGAATACTGCAGCAATGTATACAAATATTGCTATTATCATCGCAGCTAGTGTTGCAAGAGAGTTACTTCCTAAAGCTCTATAAATTAGCATATACGATCCGTGAGCTATAACCCCCATAACAATCGCCGCAATGGCAGGCTTAACAAATGTTCCTAATATATTAATATTTGTACCAGTTAGTTTATGCATAGCACGATAATTAAGTATAGCTGTTATCCCATACGCTGCAACATTTCCTGCTGCTGCTCCATTAATGTTAAACTCCGGAATACCCACTAGTATATATGTGATGATGAATTTACATACGACACCGATTGATAGGTTAATAACTGGAATAGCTGGTTTTCCTATTCCTTGTAAAACACTAGAGAATGTACGAAGTATCGACAAGCAAACTATCCCCAAAGATAGAACTTGTAGCGTAGGCACTGCAAGCGCTGAATCCTCTGGCTGCCCTGGATAAAGTAAGAAAAGAATAGGTTTAGCCAGAGCAATCAGCCCAATCATGCAAGGAAAACTGATAATCATGCTTGTTTTGATTCCAGTTTGTATGTTTTTATGAAGCCCCACCATATCATCTCTTACAAATGCTGACGAAATAGCCGGAACAAGGCTTACTGCCACAGCAATAGTGAATACTTGTGGGAATCCTATGAGCGGATCACAAAACCCACTTATTAATCCATATAACTGCTTTGATTGATGATGAGTCCAGCCTGTAGCTTGCAGCCTTCTCATTACTAGCCATAAATCTACAATCATCATGAATGGTAAGATAGCTGAGCCGATAGTAATAGGAACAGCAATCTTAAGTAATTTACTGAAGATTGATTTTGTAGATTCATCCTTATGAATTGACCTCTGGAAATGAAGCTTACGTTCTTTACTGCCAACAATATAGACGATAAGCAGCAATATGAGCGCAGCTATTGAACCAGCAGAAGCTCCAAATGTAGCACCTGCTGCTGCTTTTGTAAGGTCTCTGCTTGAACTAAGAAACATATAAGCTAATCCTAGCCCCGCAAACACTCTCATCAATTGCTCAATAACTTCCGATGCTCCCGTTGGCATCATGTGTTGCTGTCCTTGAGAATAGCCTCTGAACGATGCAACAATGGGGGCGGTCAATAATGCTGGTGCTATAGCTCTCAAAGACGCTGCACCACCAGGATTTTTACTGTGTGCAGCTATCATATCTGCTCCGAAGTAACAAACAATAAATCCAAAAACACCTATAGCAAACATGATGTGAAGAGATACCTTGTATACCCTATGTGCATTTATATAATCGCCAATTGCCACTCTTTCTGACACCATCTTGGAAATAGCAACCGGTATCCCTGCAGTTGCTATAATAAGAAAGAACGAATAAATAGGATATGCTACACCGTAGTATGACATACCTGCAGCACCAATCCAGTTATTAAGTGGGATTCTGAAGAAAGCACCAAAAACTTTGGCAATTATTCCTGTAATCGACAGGATTGCCGCACCTTTTACGAATTTAGCACCATGTTCAGAGTGTTGAATTTTACTCATTTATATCTCCTATAACAAACAGTTTATTTCAGAACTAACGCCGATTATACCATAACACGCAAATAAGTCCATGCTTAAGATTGGTTGAATCTATACTCTACTCGGCCTTAGAAAGTCCTTTAAGTCTAGCCTCTGCCATTGTCATCATCAACTCTAAGATTCTTACAGCTGGCTTTTCTCGTCCTTTCTGTAAGCTAAGGTATGGATTACTCCCACTACTTATAATCAGCTTTTCCCCATACTTTTGCTTAGCTACAATCAAGGTGAATGCGTCCGCATTGTTTTCTTCACTAAATTCAATAACATAATGTCCGCCACGCTCGGATATGGATTTTACACCAAGCTCGGCTGCAAGGCATTTAATCTCGGCAATCCTAATAAGGTCCACTGTTACGTCAGGTAAATCACCATATCGATCAATCAGTTCTGCTACAAGCTCTTCAGCCTCTTCATGATTTGCAATCTGAGCAATCTTCTTGTACGCCTGTAGTTTAAGTGTTTCATCCTTTATGTATTCAGCAGGGATGCGCGCTGGGATATCGACTTCTATAGCGATTTCTTCTCGGCCTTCGGTTATTTTTTCTCCTTTTAACCTTCTAACAGCCTTATCAATTTCCTTAACGTATAGTTCATAACCGATTCCAGCTATATTACCATGCTGAGCTTCTCCCAAGACATTTCCCGCTCCTCTTAGCTCTAGATCACGCATCGCAAGTTTAAAGCCAGCACCAAATTCGGTGAATTCTCGTATGGCTGCTAGTCTTTTTGTAGCAATCTCCGTTAGCACACTCTCCGGTTTATATAGCAGGTACGCATAAGCGAGTCGGTTTGACCTTCCTACTCTACCTTTAAGCTGGTATAACTGCGAAAGTCCGAACTTATCCGCATTTAAAATGATTATTGTATTCGCGTTTGGAATATCAATGCCATTTTCAATTATTGTTGTTGCAACAATAATATCCACTTCACCTTCAACAAAATCTAGCATTACATTTTCGAGCGATGTTTCGTTCATACGACCATGGCCAACTGCAACTGTCGCATCCGGTACTAATGAATTTATACGTTTTGCGACATCATTAATCCCATTAACGCGATTATATATGACGTATACTTGTCCACCCCTATCGAGTTCACGCCTTATTACATTTCTTATAAGTTCGTCATCCTCAGCTGATACAAATGTTTGCACTGGGTACCTGTTCTGAGGAGGCTCATCAATTGTACTAATATTTTTTATGCCAGTTAAGGACATATTCAAAGTACGTGGAATTGGAGTCGCTGATAGCGTCAGAACATCAACCGTTTTCTTTGCCATTTTGAGCTTTTCTTTATGCTTAACACCAAAGCGTTGTTCTTCGTCTATGACGAGCAACCCTAAATCTTTGTATGATATATCTTCTGAAAGCAACCTATGCGTTCCAATGACTAAATCTACGGTACCTTCACATAATCCTTTTAACACTTTCTTTTGTTGTGAATCATTTACAAATCTGGACATCATCTCAATATTGAATGGATAATCTTCAAAACGTTCTTTTAACGTATTGAAATGTTGATTAGCCAAAAGTGTTGTAGGTGCTAGAAATACCGCCTGCTTTCCCTCCGAGATGCACTTAAAAATTGCTCTAGCTGCCACTTCCGTCTTACCGTAACCGACATCTCCACATAGCAGTCTATCCATAGGTAGAGGTTTTTCCATATCTTCTTTTATCTCTGCTGTAGCTTGAAGCTGATCATCGGTTTCTTGATACGGAAACCTCTCCTCAAATTCATGCTGCCAGACTGTATCTTTCTGGAATGCATAGCCTCCACGGAGTTCACGCTCAGCATATAACTTAACAAGGTCTTCGGCAATTTCCTCAATTGCCTTACGAGCCCTAGCTTTAGTGTTGCGCCAATCCCCACCCGACAGTCTGGATAGCTTTGGAGCTTTCCCTTCACTTCCTATATAACGCTGTATGATGTCCATTTGCTCAGTAGGAATATATAGAACATCCGTGCCTGAATAGTGGATTTTTAAATAGTCCTTTATTTCTCCATCGGCTTCCAACGTCTTAATTCCTTCAAAGCGGCCTATTCCATGTTCTTCGTGAACAACATAGTCGCCAGCGTGAAGATCTAAAAAGTCTTGCTTCTTAGTCTTGCGGCGTAGCTTTCGTTTTGAACTTTTTCTTATATTAGGAAAAATATCTGCATCTGTTATGTAGCAAAGCTTATCGTCTTCGAGCATCATCCCAGATCCAAGCAGTCCTATATCATACCTAAAATGGCCGAAAATCTTTGCATCCTCTAAATACTCACGAATGCGTTCATGTCTCTCATGATCAGCAGAAACTATGTGAACTTCATAGCCTTCTTTGGAAAGCCTTTTCATCTCTCTCCCAAAAAGCTCCATCTGTCCATTGAAGCTAGCAATTTGCCTACTAGTTACATTGATGACTCTGTTAAATTCATCTATTTCCTTTATTGGTTCTGGAAATGGTGTAAATACAATGAGGTCCCTTTGAAACAATTTCTTGAGGTCAGTTTTTTCCTCGCATTCTGGAATTTCAGTTTCTATCCTGTTTGGATCATATACCATTAGGTTTGAATCGTCTGATAATACTAGATAATCCCACAGCATTTCGGACTTTATATTAAAGTACTTAAGATAATTGGAAAATATTTGTACATTAGTGCATTCCTTGAACATCTCTGTAATGCGGCTCTTAAGTTCGTTGATTCTGTCTATTCTGCCATCAGCTATTTTTTTATCACTGCTTTGAACGATAAGTTCATCAAGGCGCCTATCATATTCATCAATTATCACGGGAAGCACATCAAGGCGTTCTCGTTCAGAAGGCACAAACTCAGCCGCAGGACATATTCGGATAGAATCGGCATTCTCGAGTGATATCTGCGATTCCGAGTCAAAGTATCTAAGCGAATCTATTTCATCATCAAAAAATTCAACTCTCATTGGATCCGTATGGTTAGGTGAAAATACATCTATTATCCCTCCACGCGAGCTAAACTCCCCTTCTGCTTCAACTATTGAGGATGGAGTATATCCAACTTCTACCAGGTTTTGTTTTAATTCTTTCGGATCAATCCTCATGCCAACTTTGAGATCTATAATTGAATCTATGAATCTTTTTGCAGGCTGAATAGATTTTAAAGCTGCTGAAATTGGGGCGATTACAACAGCATCGTCATCTGAGCATAATGCGTCTAACGCTCTTAATCTCTGTATTGTTGAGTTGTTGTCTTTTGCCTCATAAACTATCTGAAGTTCATCCTCTTCGGGTAATACAAAGATTTCCCTATCCTGTACAAAAAAAGAAATATCGTCCCTGAGCCTTTTAGCGACATCCGCTCTGGAAACGATAATCATTGTCTTTTTCTTCTTAACAATCTCCTTAGCTGCATAGTAGGCAACCCTACTTCCGCTAACACCGGTGATATTAATTTTCATATCTAGTCCTTTTTCTTAGTCGTATTGTTGAGATTCATGGCTTTATCAATACCAACCTCAATGATATCCTGCGCAGCCTTAGCTGCTTTCGCAGCCGTTTCATCGAGTATTGTATTTTCATACTTTGATACTTTTCCAATCACATGATCAACTAAAGATCCACCGCCACTTCCAACGCCAGTTCTAATTCTTGGAAACTCAGTCGTTCCGAGCTGACTAACAATTGATCTCATCCCGTTATGCGTTCCTGGACCACCAAATTTACGAATTCTAATAGACCCAAGAGGAATATCAATATCATCATAGATAATTATTATGTTCTCCGAAGGAATTTTATAGAAATTTGCGACCTCTCTTAAAGCGTCTCCGCTAAGATTCATGTATGTCTGCGGCTTTACGAGAAGTACTTTATGTGTGCCAATTCTGCATTCTCCAATAAGCGACTTAAATTTAGCTTTGGTGATATCAACGTTAAGATCATCCGCAAGCTTATCAACCACCCTAAATCCCATATTATGCCTTGTCCGTGCGTATTTATCCCCTGGATTCCCTAATCCTGCAATAATGTACATAATCTTTTACTCCAATAGATAGATTGGCAACGGAGATAACTCCGTTGCCATAAATCGCAGTTTTATATCAATTAGTCAAATAAAGTGCTTACGGATCCACCCTGGTAAACTCTAGTGATAACCTCCGAGAAGATTGGCCCAACAGAGATAAACGTCATCTTGTCTAACTTCTTCTCATCATCAATCGGTAAAGTATTTAGAAGAACCAGTTCCTGTATATGACTGTTCTCAAGCCGCTCTTTCGCTGGTCCCGACAGAACTCCGTGTGTCGCGCAAGCATATACATTTTTTGCACCTAATTCAATCAGTGCACTTGCTGCATTACAAATAGTACCTGCAGTATCAATCATATCGTCTAAGAGAATACAATTCTTGCCATCGATATCTCCGATTATGTTCATAATCTCACTCTTGTTTGGCTCTGGACGTCTCTTATCTACAATTGCAATTGGGGCATCGAGTCTTTCAGCCATGTTTCTAGCTCTTGTAACACTTCCGTGGTCAGGTGATACAACGACTACATTGTCGAGATTCTTTTCTTTGAAATACTTTGTAAGTATTGGCAATCCAAGAAGATGATCAACTGGAATATCAAAGTAACCCTGAATCTGATTAGCATGAAGGTCCATCGAGATAACCCTATCTGCTCCGGCAGCCTGAATTAAGTTGGCAACAAGCTTAGCTGTAATTGGATCTCTTGCCTTCGCTTTTCTATCCTGTCTTGCGTATCCATAGTAAGGAATCACAGCATTGATTCTTCCTGCGGATGCCCTCTTGAGGGCATCAATCATGATAAGCAGTTCCATCAAATGGTCATTAACAGGTGCACATGTGGGCTGTACTACGTATACATCGCAATCTCTTACAGACTCCCAAATACTTACCTGAATTTCTCCATCACTGAATTTATTTACCGTTGATTTTCCAACTTTAATCCCCATTAATTCAGCAATTTCATTTGCTAGTTCTGGATGTGCGTTGCATGTAAAAAGCTTTAGATCGGAAAAGACCTTGTTCATTGTTTACCTCCAATATGTGAACTTAAAAATATACTCTCTTGCTATTTATTATCTTTCTTTAAAATCTTGCGGTTACGTACCCAATTTTTCTTTGTGGTCATTCGCGATCTCCCTATGCAAAGGGCGTCTTCCGGAACATTCTCCGTAACTGTGGTCGCTGCGGCTACATATGCCCCTTCACCTACTTCAACCGGAGAAACAAGGTTCGAATTACATCCTATAAATGCATCATCAGCAATCTTAGAACGATACTTTTTAGTACCATCGTAATTTACGAATACTACTCCGCATCCTAGATTAACATTTTTTCCTATATCGGCATCGCCTATATATGTCAAGTGTGAAGACTTACTTCCATCACCTATTGTAGAGTTCTTAACTTCAACGAAGTCACCTACCTTGCACTCATCACCGACAATGCTTCCCGGTCTGATATAAGCGAATGGTCCTACACTAGTCTTTGCCCCGACCTTACTCTCGTATATGTATGATGCTTCTACAGTAGAATCAGTACCTATCTCCGCAGCTCTAATAACTGAAGATTGTCCTATGTAGGCACCTGCTCTAATTATAGATTTGCCTGAAATTGTAACATTCTGAGCAATTGTAGCCCCCTCTTCAATTACAACCTCTTCATCTATATATGCAGAGTAGATGTCTACGAATTTAACTCCGTCATCTTCCATCCTACGTTTATTCGATTCAATCCTTGCGCTTTCGTAATTCCTATACTCCTCAATAGTCATGTAATTCCTCCACTATGCTTTAAGCAACATCTGACCAATCTTATAGACATCGCCAGCGCCCATCGTCATCACAATATCATTATTCTCTGCATTGGCAAAAAGATACTTGACTATATCCTCAAAATCCTGAACGTAATAAACTTCTCTATCAGGATACTTTGCCTTAATTGCATTTACTATCTGGTATGAAGAAACTCCATATACATCCTTCTCTCTAGCTGCATAGATATCCGTTATGATAAGTGAATCAACATGGTCGAACGAATCCACGAAATCTTCAAAAAGCGCCTTTGTTCTAGTATATGTATGTGGTTGGAATACAACTCTAAGCTTATTATGCTTAACCTTGCTAGCAGCTGAAAGTGTTGCCTTAATCTCCGTTGGATGATGTGCGTAATCATCCACTATCTTAACGCCTTTCTTGGTAACACCAGTAAAATCAAAGCGTCTGTGAGTTCCCTTGAAGTTTTTAAGTGTACCAGCAATTACATCATCGTTTACACCGAGATATCTCGCTGTAACATATGCAGCCATTGAATTCAGAACGTTATGTTCGCCCGGTACGCCTAAATGAAGGTGGCAGAGAGCTTTGCCTTCATGACAAATATCATATTCTGGAAATCCTCTATCATCAAACGAAATATTTTCAGCATAGAAGTCGTTACTGTCTGTGTATCCATACGTTATTACATTAGTAAGTCCTCTGAGCGCTTCTTTTACAAAAGGATTCTCTCCAAATGCTATGATAATCCCCTTCTTAGGAATGTTAGAAACGAATTCTTTAAACGATTTAACGATATGATCCATGTCCTTAAAATAGTCTAGGTGATCAGAATCTATATTTAGAAGGACACCTATATTAGGAGTAAGATGTAAAAAACTATCCATGTATTCACAGGCTTCAGTAACAAAATAGTTGGTGTCACCAATTTCTACATTACCTTTAATCTCCTCGACATTTCCGCCGACAAGAATTGTTGGTTCATACTTCGCATCACGCAGTATAAGGGAAATCATGGATGTAACAGTAGTTTTTCCATGTGTGCCACATACTGCAACACTATGCTTATAGTTGCTCATAATCATGCCCAAGACTTCTGCGCGTGAGAATATCGGGATTCTTCTTTCCTTTGCACGAACAATCTCAGGGTTAGCATCAGATACAGCATTAGAATACACTATAGCGTCAACATCCTCTACGTTCTCCGCTTTATGCTCATAAAATACTTTAATCCCAATCCTACTTAGGTGATTAGTAATATCAGATCTGTTTATATCTGTCCCGCTCACTACATGACCATTGTCCTGTAATATCTCTGCAACAGCTGATAGCCCTACACCGCCAATACCTAGGCAATGAATTCTCTTGAACTTTGAAATGTCAGCCACTTTATTTACCTCCAAGCTAATTAATACCTCGAATAATTATACGGCATATCCCTTATGATTTCAACGAATAAAAGACATTAAACACTATAAGAACACGAATTGACTTTTGATCTAATAACAGTAAAATGAATGGTATTGGAGGAATTTGCCATGAAGAAAAATAAGCGTGTTGGAAGCTTAATTGCTGAGCTCCTTTCTCACCCAAGCAAACAGTATTCTTATAATCAATTCTGCTCTAAATTCGATATTGCAAAATCTAGCCTAAGCGAAGATATTACAACTGCAGGCGAGATTATAGCTACGGAAGGTATCGGTAGAATCGAGACGATCCAAGGAGCAAACGGTGGATTACGATATGTACCATCACTATCAGACAAGAGGTTAAAAGAGCTACAAATGACTCTAGTAAACAAATTGTCTGATCCCGCAAGGATTCTCGGTGGAAGCTTTCTATATACCTCGGACATCATGTTCGATGGACAGCTAACACGTAGTATGGGTACTTACTTTGCAGGCAAATTTGCAAATTTAAAAGCTGATTATGTTGTAACAGTCGAGACTAAAGGAATATCATTAGCTACCGATGTAGCATTCATGATGAACCTCCCATTGGTGGTTATTAGGCGCGAAGCAAAATACTCTGAGGGTTCTACCGTGAGTATAAATTACTTCTCAGGCTCATACGATAGAATACAAAAAATGTCTATTTCAAAAAGAGCAGTTTCCCCAAATAAGCGCGCTATAATCATCGACGATTTCATGCGCGGAGGAGGAAGTCTAAAGGGTGTATCAGAAATCCTATCGGAGTTTGATATAGAAGTAGTTGGTGCGGGTGTAGCCATAACATCGAGAGAACCCATCAAGAAAAAGATTGCTTCTTACCTTCCCGTGATATACCTCGACTCAATCGATGAAGATGCGAATCTGATCAAAGCATCATTCGAATAATATAGATAATATATATCTTTCAGTGATTTTAACCACTTGATATACTTGAACTTGCTTTGATTTCTACATATTTTCGACATAATAGGGTTATATAATCAAGGCAATTAATTTTTAGGGGAAGATTGTTTTGTTAAAATTTGATATGCATTGCCATACGAGATATGGTTCAATAGACGCCAAGATTAGAATCTCTGAATATGTTGAGATGCTTTCAATAAAAGGATATGACGGAATGCTTGTAACCGATCACGATTCTTACCGAGGATATAATCGCTGGAAAGCAGAAAATCCAGACAATAACTTCAGAGTAATCAGGGGTATCGAATATGATACTAGGGATGCTGGACATTTTATTATAATTTTGCCTGATGGAGTTCACTTAAAAGCATTAACAATGAGAGGAATGAAGGTTGAAAAGCTGGTTAATCTCGTACACCAGGTCGGAGGCATCATCGGTCCTGCTCATCCTTTTGGTACTAGGAGCTCAAGTGCGATGCTTTTTAAAGCACTTAAACGCAACAGGACTCTTGTAAGGGAGTTTGATTTTATCGAGGGTTTTAACGCTTGTGAAACTGAAACCGCAAATGACTTATCTCAGCTACTAGCTAAAGATTTCAACAAACCGATGTTTGGTGGCTCTGACTCGCACGATTATGAATACGTTGGGATGGGTTATACACTATTTTCAGATGATATATATAGCTGCGATGATTTAATTTCGGCCGTTCATAAAACTTCATTAAACACAGATAGCTTAATAAGCTGTGGGGGTATCGTTCGTGGTGAAACCCTAAAATCTAAACATGCTCATGCATTTTATTCAGTCTATGCCTTCATAGCATATAATTTTAGTCTTGGAATGATATACTCTCCACTAAGACAACATAGAGTTAAAAAGTCGCTCGAACACAAATAATATAAATTATAAGTATACACATGATAAAAGCGCTAACAATTGGTGTTAGCGCTCTTTAAATATTTAATTTGTACACCTCTTAAAACCTGAGTTATCTGCTTATAACTAATTGTATACGTATACTATCGTCCCTGCAGGAATAATTCCAAACAGCTGCGCAGCCATCGAAGGTGGCATGTTAACGCAACCATGAGAACCATTAGATACGTAAATCCCCCCACCAAATGCACCTCTCCAGGTTGCATCGTGAAGACCATTTCCACCATCAAAAGGCATCCAATAACTTACAGGCGATTCGTAATCTGAGCCATCATCGTTACGACCTTTGAGCGTGATATTACGCATCTTTCCGTTTATCTTGAATATTCCTGTCCTCGTCCTGTGTCCAGGGCCTCCGGAAACAATTGACGATGTGAATACTACATTGCCGTTCTTAACGTATTTTACATTTTGACCGGCAAGATTAATCTCAAGATGTGAACCATCTCCACTAGAGGCCGCTCTATCTGTCACGATTGATCCCGTTTTGCCATTCTTGGCAGAATTAAGAATAGAATCCGCAGTCTTATCAACATCTACACTGAGTTTAAGGGCACTATTATAAAGTGTCTTATCACCAACAAGAGTCTTTACAGTTAAAGTATTTCCTGCATACTTTTCTGCTATACCCTTTGCAACCTCCTTCGCTCCTTTTTTACTGTACTTAGGTCCTTCCTTTGTATAAAGTATAACCTTTGCAAGAGAGTTCTGATCTACCTCATAAGGTGTTCCGGTAATAGTGTTTAGATAAAGAGGCTTTGAAATATACTTCTTAGCAAATTCAAACTCATCCTTAAGAGATTCTGCCGTAACCTTAGGCTCTGATATAAGCTTCTTACGATTGATCTTATACTTATTAAACTTGTAATCAGCAGCTTTTTTTTCAGCAACATCCTTAGCCACCTTGGTGAAATCAACACTATCTCCTTGAACCTCTGGTACAATCTTCATATTATTGTAATCAATATATGCATCTTTAGTGTATTTTACACCCTGAGCATCAGGGACAGCATCACCTATTATCTTGGCGGATTCATCGATACCTCCAGCATTTTTAAGCGAGATATTATAGTTAACACTATTGTCTATTAATACCCTAGGGTCTACGGAGGATATTCCAATCTTAGCACGAACAGCTGATTTAATATCATAAGTAAATGATGTATTTATTTTCTTTGGTTCCTGTCCATCTTCTTCGATTGTGAAAGAATTATTAGCATCTGTGATCTTCTTTACCGCTTCTTCGGTCTTGAGTCCAGATACGTCAACATTGTCGATTTTTACTCCTTTGGGAAAGGTTGTCGCATTGCTGTATCTGTAGCCTACAAATGCACTCACACATATGAAAATCAATGCAATAATCGCAATGATTATCTTAGCTCGATTGCCAGTACTAACTTTCTTATCAGCGAGATTTTGCACAACATTTTTATTTCTCAAGTCTACAATTCCTTACTTTTTATTATTAATTAAATTGCATTTTGTAAAATCTATACCCATTAATTAAATCACAATGAGGTGTCCATGTCAAAGCAAAATAAAACAGCTAAACATATAGTTGAGCTGTTTTCATTATGGAGGCGACACCCAGATTCGAACTGGGGATAAAGGTTTTGCAGACCTCTGCCTTACCACTTGGCCATGTCGCCATTATTGGCTGGGGTAACAGGATTCGAACCTGTGAATGACGGAGTCAGAGTCCGTTGCCTTACCGCTTGGCGATACCCCAATATGTAACTGTTCTTAAAGATTAATGGGGTGGGTAGTGGGATTCGAACCCACGCATACAGGAGCCACAACCCTGGGTCTTAACCGCTTGACGATACCCACCATATCATCGATTAATCTAAAATGGCGACCGGGAACGGGCTCGAACCGTCGACCTCCAGCGTGACAGGCTGGCATTCTAACCAACTGAACTACCCGGCCAAAATATGGTGGACGCTATAGGGCTCGAACCTATGACCCTCTGCTTGTAAGGCAGATGCTCTCCCAGCTGAGCTAAGCGTCCATGTGGTAGCGGCGGATGGACTCGAACCATCGACCTTCCGGGTATGAACCGGACGCTCTAGCCAGCTAAGCTACGCCGCCACAGGTGCTCACTATTGTGTCGCCAAATTATATTAACAAACGACATTATCCTTGTCAATAGTACAAGGTTATTTTTCTGCGATAATCTCGTTAAAGAAGCCTATTTATGTTATACTATCGTAGTAAATTTCTCAGGAGTTATTAAGAATATGGAGGTTCCTGTGACGTCGCCAAATCCAATCGCATTAACAATAGCCGGATTCGAGATACGCTGGTACGGAATACTCATAGCTCTTGGAGCGATGCTCGCTCTTTTTATCAGTTATAGGAGAGCACCTAAGCACGGCATAGCATCAGAGGACGTCCTCGACCTTTCTCTTGGCATGATTCCTATCGGGATTATCGGAGCTAGGTTATACTATGTGGCTTTCAGGTGGGATTACTACAAGCTCTACCCTGCCGAAATTATCAATATACGTGGTGGAGGGTTAGCCATACACGGAGGTCTGATATTCGGATTAGTTACCGCATACATAATGTGTAGATATAAGAAAATCAGCTTCGTAGAAATGGCAGATTTAGTGCTACCCACCGTCGCACTCGCACAGGCAATTGGCCGATGGGGAAATTTCTTTAACGGAGAAGCTCATGGCATTGAGACAAATGTACCATGGGCGATAATTGTCGACGGGCAGCGTGTTCATCCAACGTTTCTCTACGAATCAATATGGTGTCTGGTGATTTTCGCAGTTCTCTCATTTATGTATAGTAGCCGCGCATTTCCCGGTCAGATTGCCTGCATGTACGGTCTCCTCTATGCGCCGGAACGCTTCTTTGTCGAGGGACTTAGGACAGACAGCCTTATGATTGGAATTCTAAGGCAGGCACAGGTTATAAGCATTGTCATCTTTGTTGTTTCGCTCTTACTATATATATATCTTAGAAGGCGAAATAAACTGAATAACAGATAAACGATTATCGATTATTAAGAGGTAAAGAAATGAAATTAGGCATAGTCGGCCTACCTAACGTGGGCAAGAGTACACTTTTTAACGCAATTACAAAGGCTGGTGCAGAAGCTGCCAACTACCCTTTCTGCACTATCGAACCCAACGTCGGAGTTGTAACGGTTCCTGACAAAAGGCTCGAGGTGTTGACGGACATCTATAAGGCCAGGAAGACTATTTACACGACGATAGAGTTTTGCGATATAGCCGGGCTGGTAAAGGGTGCTTCCAAGGGTGAAGGGCTGGGAAATAAGTTCCTCGGTCATATCCGTGAGGTTTCCGCCATCGTACATGTGGTAAGGTGCTTCGCAAATGACAACATCGTCCATGTTAATGGTCACATTGATCCGCTTGATGATATCGAAACAATCAATACAGAACTGATTTTTGCGGACCTTGAAGTGCTCGAAAGAGCTATTGCCAAGCTAACCAAAAGCATGAAGGCGGACAAGAGTCTTGCAAAGCAACTTGACCTGCTTGAAAGAGTTAAGGCGTGGCTGGAAACGGGAAAATCTGCACGGGCTATGGAGCTCAATAAAGAGGAAGGTGAAATTATCTCCGGTATGGACTTGCTCACTTTTAAGCCGGTCATCTACGTTGCCAACGTATCTGAGGACGATGTTTCCAGCGATGATAATGAGCACGTGCAAAAGGTTTCGGAGTTTGCAGCTAGTGAAGGCGCCGGCTGCGTAAAAATCTGTGCTGAAATTGAAGCAGAGATGGCAGAGCTTGACGATGAAGAGCGTGAGATATTTCTCGAAGATCTGGGAATCTCGGAATCAGGTCTGGATCAGCTGATAAAGGCCAGCTACTCGCTGTTGAATCTCATATCATATCTCACTGCAGGCGAACCGGAAGTTAGAGCTTGGACAATTACCAAGGGAACGAAGGCTCCACAGGCAGCAGGAAAAATCCACACCGATTTTGAGAAAGGATTTATCAGAGCTGAAACTATTGCCTACAACAAACTAATAGAGTGCGGCGGTAGCCTCGCAAAGGCACGTGAGCAGGGTCTGATCAGATCCGAAGGCAAGGATTACGTAGTGCAGGATGGAGATGTAATACACTTTCTGTTCAATGTATAGAGCTACAACCTGCTAATTTGTAAGGTTTTCGCTCGACTATGATGATATAAAATAGATTTTATTTATCAGTATTTATACATTGCTTAAATATAATTGATGTTACCAGTATAATTATTATCAGAATAAGTATTGCAAAATGTACAAAGAACGACTATAATCAATAGCAGAGATTGTCTCCTTGGCAATCTCTTAATCTCTAGTCCCAATACCCTTTTTACGAAACAGACTACTCCCCTGTAGTCTGTTTTTCTTTTCCGTGATATTCTATAATAGTTAAAGAAGTAAAACTCATATAATAATCATATGCTGATGTATATGAGTCATTATTACTGCAGCCGTAGATATGATAACTATACCCGGTTTGCCTATTTGAACAATTTTGACTCTATGTATCAGCTGCTAGGGACAGCACCATTATGAAAAAATTTACGAGAACATACACTTCCCCTCTCTATCACGGGGAAATATTTGACATGTACCACGGAGATCTCAAGCCATGCATCTTTGACATAGAAACGACCGGCTTATCGGCTCAACGTGGCAATAAGATAATTCTGACCGCCTGCATGACTGCAGATGGCAAGGGCTCCAAGATTACGCAGTTTCTAGCCGAGACGCCATACGAAGAGGACAGAGTCCTCATGTCTACAATGGAATTTTTATGCGAAGAAGGTGTAGATTATTTGATTACATATAACGGATCAGCCTTCGATATTCCATTTGTGAAACAACGGCTTGAGCTGCTCCACCTCCCTTATATATTGAATATGTACGAATATGACCTATACAATTTTATTCGCTCTAACACCAATTTGAAGTCCGAAATTGGATCTATCAGCCAAAAAAATGTAGAGGCGTATTTTGGTATCGGAACTAACAGAAAAGACGTCATTTCCGGGAGGGAAAGCGTTAAGCTTTTTTCTGAATATGCTGTTAATCAGGATTCTGTAATTGAAAAAATTATTCTAACGCACAACCGCGAGGATGTGCTTCAACTCAATCATCTGGTTAATATAGTTGGTCAGGATAATTTTGCCGGCGTTTTAGGCAATCGGGATTGTCAGGATAGCTTAGCCGACGTTTTGAAAGATCAAGACTGTCAGGATTTGGATTGGGCGCTCGCGCAGACGGGAGCCGGGCTCCCGTCTGCCGACGGCGAGTTGACAGCGCGTCCGAGGCTCGCCGCCGGCTGCCTGACCGTGACGGGCAGGCAGCTGCGAGCGCCCCACAAGTTGTCAGATAGCGCTGAATACGCAATCAATGCCAATATATTCCCAGATACAGCCGATTCAATAAGTGCTGAATTCATCAAAGATAACAGCTCATACCAAATCAAAATTCCGCTGGAAAGTCATGAAAAATCTCAGTTTATAGATATTAAAAATATACTGGCTACCGCCGAAGCTTCAGGTGATAATGCTCAGCACAAGTATGCCGGGCTGCTCAGGCTATCAGATAACTTAATCAATGATTATTTACTGCTGGTAGATAACGGTCAGGAGCTTAACAGAGAAATAAATCTACTCTCAATACTGATAAGCACTCAAATATATAAAAGAGTCAGATAGAGCTTAGCATCTGTCTGATTCTTTAAATTACGTCGATTATATATGAAGATTCACCTTTGAATTTATTGATTTCTGCTTTACACAAAAGACCGGCAATACGCCACTGTTTAATCCATTGCACTAAAAAACCGCAGACATCAGCCTACGGTTAAATTTCGTTGGTTGCGGGGACAGGACTTGAACCTGCGGCCTCCGGGTTATGAGCCCGACGAGCTACCAACTGCTCTACCCCGCGATATTTAATTATTGGTGCCGGAAACCGGGGTCGAACCGGTACGAGAATCACTTCTCACGGGATTTTAAGTCCCGGGCGTCTGCCAATTCCGCCATTCCGGCACAAAATCAATGGCTCCGAGGGTGGGGCTCGAACCCACAACCTACCGGTTAACAGCCGGTTGCTCTGCCATTGAGCTACCTCGGAACATCATCCCGCATTTGCGACTCCCTTATTTTACACTACACATATTATACTGTCAAGCGATTTTATATAAATCGCTCCTTTATGGCGACCTAGACATCTATGCACTTAGGTCGCTTACACTTTTATTTGTTATTAATAAATAAATATTATCGAGAGCCATTTCGCCAATTACGAGAAGTATAGTCATTAATGTGAATATAACATACTTATTAATACTGATAGGAAGTGATGGAGGTAATTCCATTAGGTAACTATAATTACTTCCAAGAATCGCATTTGCAATCATAATAACCAAATTCATAATGAATGTGATCACCACTACATTCTTTAAATTCAGCCTTACCTCCTTCTTAGAGATAATAATAAGTGAATTCATAGTGATTAGGTAATGAGTACATATAAATGTAATATTCGTAAGATGTGGCCACAAATAGTCAGACGGATCTGGTACACCGAATGCTATGACGGTGCCTATTATTCCTAACCACGCAAAGTATCTGGTAATCACTGGCCTTTTTGCCACATATCCCACTGCCATCATAAGCACGGCAATCCTACAGTGATATAAAGGCAGTCCTTCCATGATAAAAAGCTCTTTATAGCCCAGATACCAGATGAACAACGTAATCTGCAGTATCACATTAGTAGCTAGCAGTATTTTCAGTAACTTATCATTTTTTCTATATCTATATGCGATAATTATTGCAATCACTAGCCCCACATATATGAGTTTCATGTTTAGGTTCGGATCACCATCTAAAGTATATCTAAAAAAATGTTGCATCCCAATTCCTTAGAAATTTTCTTGCTCTATATTGTTATTAACTATATCTATCTTATTTATGTACTTTAAAGCATTCACCTGATCTCCTATAGCAGTATATACAGAGGCTAACTCTTCCATTATATCTGTATTGCTAGGAGAGTAAATCAGAGCCTGCTTGTAATAATCAATCGCTGACTCTGCTTCGCCTAGAGACACCGCACATACCGCCATATAGTACCATAGAGGCCACCAATCACGGTATTTCCCATCTTTGTATTTAGATAGAATATCAAGACCACCAATGTAATCTCCACTAAGTACGCAGTTTACCCCCTCCTCTATCTTCACAGGTTCTTCAAGGGTATCCAATCTTTCAGAAATCTCACTACGGAGTTCTTCAACTTCTGTACCTCCAGAAGCTGCTGTCAGTTCTATAAAGGTTTTCCATGTAAGATTGGCTTTAGTATATAGTCCCATGTTTGCATATCCATAGCCAAGGAAGTAATATCCCATAGCAAAGTCAGGATGTATCATCGTTAGAAGTTCAAAGACTTCAAGTGATTCAGCTTTAAAACTTCCTACATAAGATTCATCTTCTTTTTCCTGTTCATATGCATCCTTACAAGCCCTGCCGTATAGATAAAGTGCATCCCGTGACTTCGGATCGAATACCAATACAGATCTAAAGAACATTGCTGCAACTTCATATTTTCTAGATTGCCCATACTTAGCACCCTCTGCAATAAGAGCTTTGCTCGCATCTTCTCCGAATATATACTTGATATATGAGATATAATTATCCTTATATTCAAAGTTAGTATCTGCTCCGATAACTCTCGCCATCCCAAAAGCGATTGTCAGTGTTGTAAGTTCGTCACCCACTCCAGCCGCAATAGGAACAGGGATGCCGTGAAGTATTTCAAACACCCCCGCATCTTTTAAATATTTGTCTGATAGCTCGTCAAATAAAATACCTCCATTTAAATCCTGGAGGTATTTTGCGATTCGATCCTGTTTAGATTTTTGCTTTGACATGTATTTCCCAACCTTTACGCTCTAATCTTCTAATCACATCTTGCGAAACATTGTTATTCATATCGCTGTGAAGCACTTCCTGAAGGACCTGCAGTTTCAATGTATCTTCATTTTTATCGTACAGCTCTGCAGCAAAAGTATATATGATCCTATACAGATTCTCTGCTTTACCCAGCTTGCACGAAAGATCGTTTTCCATTATGAATGATGTAAGTCCATCAAAAAACTCAAATGGCTTCATGCCTGCATCGAACATAATCTTGCTAATAGAATTTTCAAAACCATGCTCAAATGTCCTTACAGTTTCAGCCACTAGCTTGATTCTAACTATATTTGCAGCCGAAATATAATCATTAGTTATGACTTCATTTGGATATCCTCTGCTGTATTCATAGCCGAATTCATCTGCTTTTTGTCTGAACATCGTTCCCTTCTTAATACGTAGAACTTCGATGTCAAATTCATCAGCGCCAAGATTATATATCTTGTTAAACGATCTTTCAAATAATTCTATCGTCTCCCCTGGCAGCCCTACTCGCTGTACAACTCTTACATGGACTTTGCTATTCTGCAAAAGCTTAGATACGTTGTACATAAGCTGATAAATATTTTCCTTACGCCCAGCTGCCGCTAGTGCAACTGCATTGGTACTCTCAATATCTATATCGAAGTGGAATAAACCATGTCTTGCCTCGCTAAGTAGTTCAACCGTTTCCTCATCTAACAAATCACCATTCACATCGAATGAGAACGATGTGACACCATTATCGTTGTTGATAAGGTACTCCCAGATTCTATATGCTCTCGAAACATCGTAATTGAACCACTTTTCTACAAATTCTACCTTCCCAACTTTCTTGACAAGGAAATATCTGAGTTCATTACAAATTCTGTTTAGAGATAATGAACGCAGCGACACCCCCGGCATGTACTGAGAGTAATGACAGGTATCGGGAACCCCTCTAGACGATTCGTAATATACCGTTTCACCTTGCTGAACTCCAAACTTATCATATGCAAATGGAATATCTTCGTAACGAATCGGTTCACCAATCTTATTTACAAGAATTTCGTCATTCTCTCTGTAAGCTAATCCATCTATGCTCTCGAAATCAAAACTGTACGTAATAATTGAACGCACGAAGTCAAATAGGATCTTTTCGCCTTCACCGCGGAAAACGTAGTCCACCTCTGGGTGTGCTAGCATGAACTCGCGAGTTTCAAAGCTCACTTCTGTGCCACCTACCACTGTGATGCAGCTCGGAATAGCCTTCTTAATCATCTCGCAAATATGCACTATCTTGGATTCATTGATTGCATCAGCATGGAAATACAGAATACTATACTTCTCATCCAGCAACTCTTCATAAATCCTCTGGTCAGTTTCACTCAATTCAAACTCCCTGAGAGTTACCTCTAATGGTGAGTTCCCAACGACATTATACATGTTCTTGAGTGCTAGCTTTGAATCAAAGCAATCCGTCTTGACTGTACTGAGCAATAGCTTCATCGTTGTCTCCTCTACATTTTATCTGGCGCTTTTATACCCAAAATCGCTAAGCAATTGGCAATTGTAACCTTAGAAGCATATACTAGCGCTAGCTTTTCAACTTTCTCTTCTTCATTATCCACTAAAATATGTTCATCATGATAGAACCTATTAAAGCTCTGCGCGATATCTATCAGATGTCTTGTTAGAATTGATGGCTCATACTTAGCTGCAGCCTCTCTTATTACTTCTGGCACCCTATAAATCAGCTTAGTTAGCTCATAAGCACTATCCGATGTTACATAGCTGAAATTACTGATATCACAGTTCTTAATCCTGTCTAATTCCTCACTTGATGCATTTCTAAGGACACTAGATGCTCTAGCATGTGTATACTGAACATAAGGTCCTGTCTCCCCATCAAAGTTAAGAATTTTATCCCATGAGAATACGTAATCTTTAATCCTATTGTTAGATAATTCTTGGAATATAACCGCACCTATACCTACTTCTTTAGAAATCTCGTCGATATCAATACCACTTGTATTCTTCTCGGAGATTATCTCTCTAGTCTTCTCAACAGCCTTTTTAAGAACATCCTCTAAGAATACCACCCTGCCCTTACGAGTTGACATCGTCCCTTCTTCAAGGCTAACAAGACCAAATGGAACATGAATACAGTCTTTTTCCCACTCATATCCCATAAGTGATAGAACCTGTTTCCACTGTTTAAAATGTAGATTCTGCTGAGTTGCTACTACATAGATGTTCTTGTAGAAATCGTAATGCTGCTTTCTGTATATAGCTGCAGCAATATCTCTAGTAGCATACAGACTTGAACCGTCAGACTTAGTGATAACAGCCGGAGGCATATCATAATCTTCAAGGTCAACAATCTGTGCCCCCCTCGACTCATGCATGAGGTTCTTGTCCTTTAGTTCCTGCAGAACAGCAGGCATCTTGTCAGAATAGAAACTCTCACCTGCATACGAATCAAACTCGATGTCAAGCATCTTATAGACTCTGCTGAACTCTTCGAGGCTGAGTTCTCTAAATCTTTTCCACAGCTCCACTTCCTCGGGTTCTCCATTTTCTAGCTTAGCAAAAGTCTCTCTGGCCTTATCGTCTAAAGTCTGATCCTTTTCAGCTTCTTCATGAAATTTCGTATAATACTTAAGAAGTGATTTTATAGGATTTTTCTCGAGTTCCTCCTCGCTGCCCCAAAGCCTGTAGGCAACTATCATCTTTCCAAACTGCGTGCCGTAGTCACCGAGGTGGTTGATTCTAACTACATCATAGCCAGTTGCATTGTACAGCTTGTAAATGGAATTACCAATAACGGTACTCCTGATATGTCCAATATGGAACGGCTTAGCGATATTAGGAGATGAAAACTCTACTATTACTTTTTTCCCGTCACCAACATCAGATTTACCATATTCTCGTCCGAGGGAAATAACTTCTGAAATGACATTTCGCACAAAAGCATCCTTGCAGATAAACATATTCACATACGCATTCACCTGTTCAACCTTATCAAAGATAGATTCAGCTTCGATAGCCGATGCAATATCAGCGGCAATCATCTGAGGCGCTTTTCGCATAGTCTTTGCCAATCTAAAGCAAGGAAATGCAAAATCACCATTCTTAGAATCGGTTGGAATCTCAATCATCTCAGCAATTTCTTCGGCAGTTAATCTAATTTCCTGCTTAGCAATAATTTGTGCAATCTGTACCTTATAGTCGATCATTACCCGGACTTCTCCTCTTTATAATATGTTTTCTTTGAAATTTTTCTCACTCACAACTGGAATCCCTTGTTCTTTAAGAAGATTGGCAAAGATGCCATCTCCAGAAATCAAGCTACTTGTAAATGTTCCATCATAAATCTGGTCACTTCCGCAAGATGGACTATTAGCCTTAAGGATAGCTCCTTCTATTTCTTCGCCTAGCTCGTCTGCCCGCCTAAGTGCTAATTCTAGCGATATCATAGCTCCTTTATGGAAAGGTTCCGTAAGGTCGTTACCTCCCTTATCGATGACGCGAATCTCTAAATTACCATCAATTTTTTTCGTGCACTGTTGCTCTGCTGGCAGTCTTGGTGATTTAAGGCCACCTAAAATCTCTGGACACACTAGAACAACATTGTGATTACGGCAAAATTCAACAACTTCCTCATTATAGTTACTACCGCCATTATATTTGCAATTATTGCCCACAAGGCAGCTGCTAACGACGAACATTTACAAAACCTCCAGTATAAATCTTTAATCAATTAATTATATATCAAAATTAGTATTTTAGTAACCTATTAAAGTGCTAAAGCTCATTATTTGTCTATAAAAGTGACTACCGTAACCCCTTCACCACCTTGGTCATATGAAGCACCTGCAATTGACTTAATGTTTTTGTTGCGCTTAAGCATGCTTCTGATGCCGCCACGAAGTATACCTTCACCTCGTCCATGTACAATCTGCACCTCGTTTATACCCGACAAGAAGGCATCATCTATGTATTTACTAACCTCTAGTTCAGCATCATCAAGGTTTTTACCGATGACATTAATACATGGTGAAATCAACTTAGCCTTATCCGTATTCATCTTTGCGTAGCCCCTACGCTTACGTTCTTTTGTTCCAGGCTTATTGTCCTCTATAATCATAACATCTTTAATCTTTGCACCCATCTTGAGCGCGCCGATTCTCACTGTCAGTTTTCCTGACGAATCAGGCGAAGTTTCAACTTCACCATTCTGCCCAAGCTTAAGCAACTTGATTCTAGTGCCTGGCTTCAAATCCTCCGCCCTTGGTATATTGGTATTCTTAACTCTGCGCGGTGTCATAGCATTTTCAATTGATTTCTCTCTGAGCTTGCGTTTACTGTCAGCAACAACTGCCGAAGAATTATTTATACCCTCCTTAGCTGCCTTTCTGAGCTCTTTGCTCACTTCATTGACCGTCCTATTTGCATCGCTGATAATTTCACGCGCTTCTTCCTTTGCAGATTCAATTATCTTATGCTTACTTTCCTTTGCTTTTGCAAGCTTTTCATCAGCTTCTTTAAGTTTTTTCTCTGCTTCGGCTGCTTTGATGCGAGCTTCTTCAAGCGCTAAATCGACTTCCTTTTTATCCTCCTCCACTCTCGAAACTGCCCCTTCAAACTCGAGGTCACTTCCATTCATTAGGGATATCGCTCTATCGATAATACTGGAATCAAGACCAAGCTTTCTAGATATTTCAAATGCGTTAGACTTTCCAGGAAGACCCACTTTTATCTTATATGTAGGTGCAAGTGCATCCATATCAAACTCCATCGATGCATTTTCAACGCCCTCTGTTGAAATTGCATATTTCTTGAGCTCCGTATAGTGTGTAGTTGCAACGATGTGTGCACCTTTTTCTTTCAAGGCTTCAAGCATCGCAACACCAAGTGCTGCTCCTTCAGTGGGATCAGTTCCAGAGCCAACTTCGTCGAGTAGCACGAGTGATTCATTATCTGCATTTGTAATAATATTTGCCGTATTGAGCATATGAGAGGAAAATGTACTCAGATTATTTTCGATGCTCTGTTCATCTCCTATTTCAGCATAGACCTCCTTGAAGAGAGGGATATTGCTCTCCTCATGACACGGAATATGTAGACCTGACTCTGTCATTAGAATAAACAGCCCGATGGTCTTAAGTGTTACAGTCTTACCACCTGTATTGGGACCTGTAATCAAAAGTGTATCGTATCCATCACCAAGGCTTACGTCAATTGGCACCACCTTTTCCCTGTCCAGAAGTGGGTGTCTTCCTGCGCAAATATCTAGATACCCATCTAGATTAAGCTTTGGTGACACAGCATCCATCGCTATCGAAAGTCTTCCCTTTGCATTGATGACATCAAGCTTTATGAGCAATTCTTGATTATTCTTGAGATCGTTATAATGCTCGCTAACCCTATCAGATAGCATCTGTAAAATGTGTTCAATTTCTCGTTGCTCAGCTAATTCCAGTTCTCTTAACTCATTATTTAAACTTACTATAGCCTGTGGTTCGATAAAAAACGTAGCACCTGTTTTAGACTGGTCATGGATGAGCCCCGGCACTTTGCTGCTATATTCACGCTTAACAGGAATTACATACCTACCATTTCTTAAGGTTACAATCGCATCTTGCAGATATGAATTGTTATTTCCTACACCCCTATAGCTATCGATTTTTCGGTGTATATTCTCATTTTTATTCCTGATTTCACGTCTAATTTTATTTAATTCAGGCGATGCATTATCAGACATCTCATCTTCAGACAGTATGCAACGGTTTATTTCACTCTCAAGCTTGGTATTTGGAACAATTAGTGAATTTATCTCATTAATCATAGGAATTTCAGGAACATCAGAAGAAAGGAAGTCCTTGACTTCCCTTGCACCAGCTAGGCTACGATTGATAGCAAGAAGCTCCCTCATCGTTAATGATCTGCCCTTGCTTACTATGTCTAGAAAGCCATTGATGTCCCCTATTTCTCCAACCGGAATGCTGCCTTTATATAGAATAACGGAAACTGCTTCCGTAGTTTCCGTTAATGCTTCCTTAACCATCCGCATATTTGACATAGGCGCAAATCCATTAATGCGTTCTCGCGCAAGAACTGCCCCAGCCTGAGCGGAAAGAAGGTCTATTATTTTGTTGTATTCCAGAAGATTTAAAACCTTCTTATTCATTCTCGCCTCTGAACTTCTGCAAGTTCCTAATTTCGTTCTTGAGATTAGTATTCTCCATCTGGAGATCGAAGTAAGCACTTTCAAGTTCCGAACACTTGGTTTCTAAAGCCTTATACTTCTCACTCTCCTGAACATTCATATCTGATGCAGTTGTCATCTTATCCTTCAGATCAGATACCTGTAGCTTAGCATCCTCCCAGAGCGAGATATAGTGCTTAACATCGTTATCGAGCTGATGATTCTCAGTCTGTAGCTTAAGCAGCAAATCACTATTATCCATGAGTTTCTCAGCCAAGTTAATAGCTGTAAGAACCGCACTTCTATAATTTGGATTGCTATTAAGCATCTTACTGGTATGTCTAAGCTCATCGTCAACGTACTTGGCAATTTCCTTAATCTTATCCTCACTCTTGTCTCCAGACAGGACATAGTCATTGCCACAGATTGTAACGTCTGCTTTGCATTTTTCCATAATATACTCCATTCTGCTATAAACGTTGTATCCGCATTATCACTCATCAGCCCTTACCGCCTCGTACATAAGTATCGAAGCGCAAATCGCTGCATTAAGTGATTCAACTTCACCTTGCATTGGTATAGTCACACGGACGTCAGAACATTCCATAATCTCGTCACTAACACCATTGCCTTCATTTCCTATAATGAGTGCTATATCATTTTCAAGGTTACACTCATAATAAGGGCACCCTTCTCTTGGATCTGTAACAACAATCTTTTTATCAAGTACCGATACTAAACCCTTTAATTCTTCAGCATCTGCAAGTTCTATAACAGAAATCCCAAATATCATTCCTGCTGAAGCTCGCAGCACTTTAGGTGAATATATATCCGCCGTACCTTTAAGAGTTGCAACAACCGAATACCCTGTAGCAACAGCGGTCCTAATCATAGTTCCTATATTGCCCGGGTCCTGAAGTCTATCTAGCACGAGAATATTACCTGTACCAATAGGTTCTAAGCTGGTTATAGTCTTCAAACTATAGGAACGTTTATCAACGACTGCCATAATTCCAGATCCATTTTCCGCATCGCTTATCTTATCAAACAGAAAGCGCGGAATCAGGTATATATTCCGATAATCAACGTCTTCAGCTAGCGCATCAGCTATCTCTCCATAATCGAAATCATCTGATATGAGAACGAGCTTGATGTGTTGTGATTTACTCAGTGCCGCTCTTACGAGGTTAATTCCTTCGATAACGAACTCACCCTTCTTATCGCGGTATTTCTTTCTACTAAGTTTATTAACGCGACGTATCTTATCGTTGTCAGGGGAGCTAATGAATCGATATGACTCATCATTAGTCTTCCTGCCATATTCGTTATAAGCTTCCACTACTTAAGGAAATCAGGAACATCAAAATCAGATGATCCACTATTGTCCTTGTGGTCTTCCTTCATGAAGTCGCTCATGTCAACAATCTGCCCCTCAAGTCCGTCGACATTAACGCGTGTTCCACGAACACTAGGTGATGCAACTTCAGGAGTCTCATTGATTGGAGCAGAAAGACCACCGCTTGTGAAATCTGTTGCGATAAGTGTAATAGACACTTTATCATTCATATTTTCATTGACTGTAGCTCCGAATATGATATTCGCATCTGGATCAGCCTCGTCTTGAATCTTGCTTGCAATCTTGCTGATGTCCTGCATCCCCATATCGTATCCACCACAAACATATAGAAGTATGGATCTTGCTCCATCGATTGATGTTTCAAGAAGAGGACTCTCGATAGCATTTCTAACTGCATCCTCAATTCTATTGTCTCCTGTGCCAATACCAACACCCATGTGAGCAACTCCTCTGCCCTCCATGATGGTCTTAACGTCTGCAAAGTCAACATTAACGATTCCGTACTCAGAAATAAGATCAGAGATGCCCTGAACACCCTGCCTTAATACATCATCAGCCATTGAAAATGCCTCAAGCATTGTAGTGTTCTTCTCACTTGAATCAATAAGTCTATCGTTTGGAATGATAACTAGAGAGTCAACAAAATTAGTCAGATACTGAATACCCTTTGTCGCTCTGTTCCAACGCTTCTTACCTTCAAACGAAAATGGCTTAGTCACTACTGCAACTGTCAATGCGCCGCAGTCCATTGCAGCCTTAGCGATGATTGGTGCAGCACCTGTACCAGTTCCACCACCCATGCCTGCGGTAACAAACACCATATCTGCATCCTGCAGATAACCTGAAATCTCCTCTAGAGTCTCCTCAGCTGCTTTCTGTCCAATCTCAGGATTAGCACCTGCACCACGACCACCTGTTAGCTTCTCTCCTATCTGAATCTTTACTTCAGCTTTGCATTTTGCAAGAGCCTGCTTGTCAGTGTTAACCGCAATAAAGGTTACACCTTGAAGATTCTCGTCAACCATTCTATTTATGGCGTTACAACCGCCGCCGCCTACACCTACGACTTTGATAATCGCAGCATTATCAGTGCTGGATACGAAGTCTGAAACAAATTCCATCATAAAGCCCCTCCTATTATCGACTAAATCTAACTAATAATATCATATTGAATAACACAATGCACTATATATACGGTTCTTTTTTGCATTCATACCACAAAATACATGGTTTTTTATTGTTTTTTATTAACAAATAAATAATATTCGTTATCTATAATTCTGGTGTGAATGATGCATATCCATCGGAGGAAATTGTAATTGTACCTCGCTTGATATTTCTTTTGAACAGTTCATTGAGCACCTTATGCAGCCGTCCTTTATCGATATTGTCTTTGAGATCCTTATACTTGCTTTTTACGACTAGCGAATCATATACATTTGCCGTTATAAAGAGTTCCGTAATATTTATTTTCGTGAAGTAAATATCCCCAGCTTTCATTGACTTCAGCAGCGATAACAGTTCTTTGAATAAATCTGGACTGCTTACCTCTACAGGATCCCCCAGTTTCACCTTTTTAACCTTAAACCCTGTGACAATTGTTAGCTTTGGCTTTGTTTTAGTTACCCTTAGAAGAGTTCCTTTGTTATCTATTATGAGGAACTGATCTCCATAAGTCAGGGCTGCTATCTGCATTCTCTCTTTTACATTTATAACAATCGTGCTAGGTAACTTTCTATAAACTCTAGCTTCCTCGATATATGGGTTCTTTTCGAGGTAATTAAGCATATTCCCCTTGTTAAGTTTATAAATAATGTTCTGCCCTGTTCTCGCATGTGCCATATTTGAAATCTCTTCATCAGTAAAATATTTATTGCCCTGTACATCAATTGTATCTACAGTAAAGAAGCTTGATAAAGAAAACGCTGCACCTGCAATTATAATTCCTAAAATGATGAAGATTCTCGTAAAAAAACCTGGCATCTTTAGCTTTCGTTTGCGTTTTATCCGGCGCTTCTCGATATCATCTATATCTGATTTTGATTTTTTTTCAGCCAACCCCCCGGATTTTTCATTATCGTCAGTCTCTAATTCATCAAGCTTTTCACTTTCCTTGGTCTGTGATACCCCTTCTGCTTCTGGTATATCTGATTCTAGGAAATCATCTTCTATATGCTGATCAATATCACTATCATTGTCGGTATCAGACGCATCTGAGCCACTATTAGAAATATTGGATACATTATAAAGTTTTGATTCAGAAATGTTTTCCAGGTTATTTTTTGACTCTATAATATCCGAATTTTCTGATTTTGTATCTATATTAACTTGTTCTTCTGACTTCTCATCAGAATCTGACTGGTCATTAGATACTATATATGCTTCTAGTTCATCTTTAGCACCGTTAAAAAGCGATTCTAGGTATTCTTCTTTATTGAGTTCAGGCTTGGTCTTTTTATCCTCTTTCATTGAACCCCCTATCTCCGTCTAGCTTTTACGTCACTAATTATCTCTTCACAAATTATCTTTGCAGCATCGACTGGAGCTGATTTATAGCTTCCTTCTTCCATCTCCTCCAGGAGAGTCCCATCTGACCTAAGAGCCTTTAATGCATTAAGCACCCTGAGCTCTACATCACCGTCTTCAGTGATAAGAACGGCACCTCCGTTATCAGCCACTGCTTTCGCATTGTAATATTGATGATCACCCGTTACATTTGGCGATGGAATAAAAATAGCTGCGCGTCCAGCCATGGTTACTTCCGCAGTTGAAAGCGCACCCGATCTACATATAATTACATTGCTTGCAGACAACATCTTTACCATTTCAGAAATATAAGGCATCACTCTGACATTTGTAGGTATTTTCTTGCCATCCATGGTCAATCTATCATTGACGTGTTCATAGTAATCCTTGCCTGTCCCGAACAAGATAGTTACATTGCCATCATTTCCGTATTTGTTAATTATCGCAAGTCCTATATCGTTAATAGTCTCAGCACCTAAACTACCTCCAAAAATCAAGACAACAAAGTCATCCTGCGCTATGCCTAGTTCAGAACGTGCAAGTTCCCTATTTTGCTCTCCAAATTCACTTCTAACTGGATTTCCTGTATACACTACTTTCTCACTAGGAAAGTACTTTCTTGCTGCCTCAAACCCGAGAAATACCCTTCTAGCATACTTAGAAAGGAGCTTATTGGCTACACCAGGATAAGCATTCTGCTCATGAATATATATCGGGACCTTAAGAGTTCTTGCTGCTAAAACTACTGGCACGCTTACAAAGCTGCCTGTGCTCATCACAAGATCAGGCTTAAACTGCTTCATTACGCTAATCGCCTGTCTCTTACCCCTTTCGTTTTTGAAAAGTGTCTTAGCGAGTTTAAGCGGACTGCTTCTGTCAAACCACCTGGAATCGATATACTTTAAATCATATCCGTATTTTGGTACGATATAGCGTTCCATACCCTCATCAGAACCTAGGTATAGGAACTCTGCATCCTTATCTATTTCTTTGAATTGATCTGCAATCGCTAATGCAGGGTAAATGTGACCACCAGTGATTCCCCCAGTTAAAATAATTCTCATATCTATTTCGCCCTTCCTTGCTTAGATATATTTAGCATTATGCCCATCGATGCCATAAATACCCACAATGATGTTCCACCATAGCTGACGAACGGCAATGTGATACCTGTTGCCGGCATAGATGCGGTTACAACAGCAACATTTACAATAACCTGTAACCCCAGCATAATAGCAATTCCAGCACCCATGAATAAGCCTAGCTTATCCTTGGCCTTAGATGAAACCATGATACATCTCCATATTAGAACAAGGTATACAATCATCATTATAAAGATTCCTACGAAGCCGAGTTCTTCACCTATTATGGCTAGAATAAAGTCATTCTGCGGCTCTGGTAAATATAAGTTTTTGGATATGCTATTTCCAAGTCCTAACCCTTTGAAGCCGCCATTTCCTAGTGCAATTATGGACTGTGAAACTTGGTATCCTTCGCCTTGAGCATCCCTAAATGGATCCATCCAGTTGGTAAGTCTGGAGTACCAGTGAGTATGTCTAAAAAATATCAGAATTGAGACCATGCCCACACCCAAGCTACCAAACGCAATGACAATGTATTTCCAAGCTAAACCGCCTACAAATAAAATACCAATCATAATGGCTACTATTACAATTGCCGTAGAAAGATTTGGCTGCTTGATAATCAAAGCTGCATGAACCGCCATAAGTGCCAATATCGTTGACATTCCAGTAATCCCTTGTTTTGCTTTGTTAGGATGCTCCGCAAGATAGGTAGCCGTAAAGATAATCATGGCTAGCTTTGATATTTCACTAGGCGTAATTCTGATTGGTCCTATAAATATCCATCGCCTCGCAAAATTAACGGTTACACCAAGAGGTGTAAAAAGCAGCATTAGCATCAGTAAGCTAAACAGCGCAATCTGCTTGTAATACTTAGAATACGAATGATAGTCTATCTTTGAAAAAACAAACAGAATTGCAAAACCAGAGACGGCAAAAGCAACTTGTCTCTTGAGAAAGTAATATGCATCTGTTGATTTCGCAAGTGTAGAATAATAGCCCGCACTAAACACCATAACAACACCGAACATAGTAAGAGCCGCGACCAATAAAAGTATGGTGAAATCACTTTCCGTATACAAGCTGCTCATCGCACCCTTAAAAAACTTACGATTCGATGATAGCTTGCTAGTCCTAGTGTAATCTTCCGCCTTTAACTTGTTTACCTGTTTTGAATTTTTAATATTGCTCCGTTTTTTCAATTCTGGCTACCCTTTATCCCAAACTCTAATGAACACTAACCACTATCTAAGCAGCTGATTTACACAATTTTTAAAATGGTTACCCCGCTGTTCATAATTATCATACATATCCCAGCTTGCACAAGCAGGTGACAGCAGTACCTTATCTCCAGCTTCGGAGATTTCATGTGCTTTCTTTACACAATCATTCATATCATTTTCATGGTAAATATTTGAAAATCCAGCATTCCTTGCTGCCTTCTCAATATCTTTTGCATCTCTCCCTAATAAAACAAGTGCCTTTACACGTACTGGCAGGTTTTCTCCGAGCTCAGTAAAGTCCTGAGATTTTCCATCCCCTCCTGCGATTAGGATGATATCCTTTTCTAGTGCTTTTAGCGCGATTATTGAAGCATCGACATTCGTTCCCTTTGAATCGTTATAGAACTTTGCTCCATCAACAATCCCACAGTATTCTATTCTATGTTCAACACCGGGAAATTTCTTAAGTGCGTAAGCAATGACATCTGTCTCTATTCCTGTAAAGAACGAAACTGCAGCTGCCGCAAGAGCATTCTCCAGATTATGGTTACCAATTATTTTTAACTCATCTTTACTGCAAATTTGGTGAACTATTCCATTCTCATCTCTTATTACTATGTAGCCATCGTCTAAACAAGCTCCGAATTCAAGCTCTTCTATTCTGCTAAATGGTACAAGCCTAGCCTTGGTGTTAGCACCAAGAGCAAGACATGCCTTATCATCATAGTTTATGACCATATACTCGTCAGAAGATTGGTTCTTACCTATTGCCGCTTTACACGCACCATAAGCTTCCATATTACCATGTCTATTAAGGTGATCTGGAGTAAAATTAAGTATTACAGATACTACCGGCTTGAATTTTGAAACTGTTTCGAGTTGGAAACTGCTAGCCTCGGTTATCATCCATTCGTCATCCGTTGAGTCCTGTACCTTTGAAATAGTAGCAACTCCTATATTGCCAACCACAGTATACTTCCTGCCAGACTCTTCAAAAATTTTTCCTATCAGGCTTGTAGTTGTCGTCTTACCATTAGTGCCAGTAATCGCTACAAACTTACCACGAGATAATCTATATGCCATCTCGAGTTCTCCAATCACTTCTACACCCTTGCTCCTTGCATCGTTAAGGAATCCAAGATTTGGATTTACTCCTGGACTAAGTACGACTATATCAAAGATATCCATGTGTTCCGGTGTCGATCCAAAATAATATTCGATACCTTCTCTATCTAGGAATGTTATGAATTTAGGATCTATCTTGTCTACTGTATTGATGTCCTGTGCTGTTATAGTAGAACCAAGAGCATGGAGTTCTTTTACAGCCGCCATCCCAGAGCGCCCCATGCCTACAACAAGTATATTTTTATCTGCGACTTCTCTTCTGTACTCATCAACTGCGTAACTCATAATTCACTCCTAACCAGTTCTATGCAACTGAGAAATATGCAATTACACTCGAGCATACTGTTACGAGTGTAAATAGTTTTACTACGTTGTACTCTTTCATACCACCTAGTTCAAAATGGTGGTGGATAGGCGCCATACGAAAGAACCTCTTGCCACCTGTCTTACGAAAGTATATTACCTGAATAATAACCGAAAGCGATTCTACTACATATATTATGCCAGCTATCGGAAGTAAGAATTCAGTTTTACTTACAATGGCAATTGCTGAAAGAACTCCTCCCAGTGCCATTGATCCTGTATCACCCATAAATATCTTTGCTGGATACTTGTTGAAAACTAGGAAACCAATCAACGAGCCCGCAATAGCCAGTCCACTAACCGTTAAGATGTATACATCGTGTGTATATCCCACTACAGCAAGCAGAATCGCTACAACAAGTGTTACTGATGACGCGAGCCCATCAAGCCCATCGGATAAATTAACTCCGTTGGACATTGCGACTTCTGTCAGAATTACGAAAGGCATAAAGAGCACTCCGAAATTCACATAAACATTTACAAACGGAATGAGCACATCTGTCCCATTGCCACCAAGTATCATATATATACCTATCCCAAGGCTTAGCAAAACTTGTAGCAATATCTTCTGCTTAGCTGTTAGTCCCAGATTGTTCTTCTTGGCAATTTTCTCAAAATCATCAAGAAATCCTATAGCACCAAATACAAGCATTGTAAAGATTATCGCAAAAGTGTCAGCGGCATTTCCGTTTGTGAATATCGCATATGCAAGCCCTGCTACAATGCCAAGAACAATCATGACACCTCCCATAGTCGGTGTACCAGCTTTCTTTTTATGAGCCTCTGGACCTTCTTCTCGAATGAACTGACCAAACTGCTTCTGTTTGAGAAATGGAATCAGAAGTTTGGTTCCTATTGTCGAAATAAGTAATGATACTATAAAAACAACTACAAGTGAAATATTCATCTACCTCTTCCTTGCTAATTAATAGCTGAAATAACGTCTTCTAGCTTCATACCACGAGATGCTTTCACTAAAATTAGATCACCTCTATGAAGTATAGTGCTAAGATCTTTGATCGCTTCATCTTTATCTTTATACGAGATTAATCTTGTTTGGCTAGCTATATTGCGTCCAGCTTCGCGATTTGCAGCTTTTGCTGCATTAGCAATCGCTTCTGCATTGGTTCCAATTGTTATAAGTAAATCGAGACCGGCACCTACAGCATAATCTCCCACACTCTCATGGAGCACTTCTGACTCATCACCCAGCTCAAACATATCACCGAGTATCGCCACATGTCTTTCTGCCTTAGATGCCATAAGCATCTTGATCCCTGCTTTCATAGATTCCGGACTAGCGTTGTACACATCATTTATAATTGTTAAATTATCACGTCTGTCAATCTCAAGACGGCCTGATGAAAAATGTGTATCAGCCAAAGCTGAAATCGCATCTTTCGGCTTGATACCTAGCCTCATACCTACAGCGATTGCAAGTGCAGCATTTCCGAGATTGTGGGCACCAACTACAGGTATGCTTAGTTCAAATGTACCATCGTAATCTTCATTACCTGTGTACACATCTAACGCACAGCTAACCCCATCTATCCCCTTATCTTTTATATTATATAATATAAAATTATCGTCGCCTTTGCTGCCCACTGTTAAAATATCTGTTCCAACAGGCACTATTCTACTAACCTTCTGCCTAGTCAGCATGTCGCAATCTGAATTAACAATAATTGTTTCATTGTCTTTAAAACATTTCGCGATACCTAGCTTTTCAATCGTCAAATCCTCACGCGTTCCAAATACTTCTAGATGTGAAGTTCCAACGTTTGTTACTACCCCTATTTGTGGATGAATAATATCAGCGAGCTCACTAATGTGCACAGACTCGCCTGCCCCCATTTCGATAACAGCAGCTTCAATATCTTCTTCGAATCCAAACACTGTTAGTGGCACTCCATAATCGCTGTTAAGATTGCCTGGCGTCTTCCCAGTCTTGTACTTTGCCGCAAGTACTGCCCCCAGAAAATCTTTCGTGCTCGTCTTGCCAACACTGCCTGTAACGGCAACTTTGATTAAATCCTTCCAGTCTGCCATATACTGTTTTGCAAGCTGCATGAGCGCATCTCTGGTATTATTCACTAGGATTACCGTCATATCACCCGTTTCTGCAATCTTATTAGCCCAATCGGGATTAGATACCACCGCTGCAAGACATCCACTTTCCTTAACTGCTGGTAGGAAATCATGACCATCATTTCTCCCACCTATAACAGCAAAAAACAGTGTTCCTGATTTCACCTGTCTTGAATCGATAGCAACGCTAGTGACCTCTTTCGACCCTGCGTCAGATATGAGCTTTGCACCATGCATGGATTCAAGAATATATTTAATTCCTGTTTTCTTCATTAAACTATCCCTTAATTATTCACTATAAATGTATACCGTACCGCCTTTAGCAATCTTATCACCCTTCTTAGGGTACTGATCGATTACAACGAATGAATCACCAGTTCCTTCTGGCATCTTTTTAGCCTTGAGCCCTGCAGCAGTAATCTTACTTATCGCCTCACTGCTATTAATACCTGTAACATCAGGGACAGAAATCTCTGCTTTTGCTAGGGCACTCTTCTCGCTCTTTGAGTATTTACGCTCTATGCCTTTATACACAAGTGTCTTTTCGAGGATTTTCTTGACTATAGGGCCGGCATTGGCTGCACCGTAAATACTCTTCTTAGGTCTCGTTACCATAACGAGAATTGATACCTGAGGATCGTCCATCGGTGCCATAGCGATAAACGAAGCTATGGTCTGTTCAGAGTATCCTGAATTCTCAGCGATATTTGCAGTACCGGTTTTACCTCCGACCCTATATCCAGCCAGATATGCGCTTGTACCGCCACCATCCGATACGTAGTACTCCATGATAGAACGCATCTTATCGGCAGTTGACTTTGAAATTGTCTGCCTTAGACGTCTATTTTTAATTACTTTCTTAACCTTGCCATCGGGCCCTATGATTTCCTTTACTGCTTTAGGCTGCATCATTATTCCGTCATTACCAAGTGAATTTACAGCAGTCATCAGCTGGATTGGGGAAATAGCTATTCCCTGTCCATATCCCATCGTGGCAATATCAACGTTACTCACATTATTCTTATTCTTAATTATTGGGTCAGCTTCTCCAGGCAAATCCACTCTAGTCTTCTGCGTAAATCCGAAGATATCTATATACTTGTAGAAGTTAATCTTTCCCATATCGAGGGCAACTCTAGCTAGTGCAGGGTTGCATGAATTTCCAACCGCTTCCGTGATATTCTGAGTTCCGTGTGGAACTGGGCTCCAGCAATTTAGCTTTGTTCCATCCACATTGATATATCCAGGACAACTATATCTAGACGAATCGGTTGTGGTTCCAGATTCGATAGCGGACGAAGATGTTATCAGCTTAAATGTCGATCCAGGCTCATAAAGCCCACTGACAGCTGGATTGGTCCACATTCTACTAAGGTAAGCACTCTTTTCCTTGGTGCTGAGAGACTTGAATTTTTTCGCTTCATCGCCTGACGGTGTATACGGATTGTTAGGGTCATAGCTTGGAGTACTTGCCATAGCCAGAATATCTCCTGTACGAGGATCCATCACTATGCATGTAATCGACTCAGCCCCAGTGTCGTCCATGCCCTCTGCTAGCGCATCTTCAACGTAGTGTTGAATTACTTCATCTATCGATGTCACAAGGCTATCGCCATTCTGCGGGGAGTAATACTTACTGCTTCCTACAGAAAGTGAATTGCCATATATGTCTGTCGTTCTAACCACTCTTCCTTTAATTCCGGCAAGCTTCTCATTATACTGATATTCTAGACCATTAAGCCCTGTGTTTTTGCTGTCTACTGAGCCAATTAGGGTCGATGCAAATGTTCCATTCGGATACGACCTAGTAACCTTTGTCTTGACTACAATATCATCCCCCCACTCTTTCTGGGCCTTATTCACCTGGCTTTGATCTAGACCTTTTGCTAGTAAAACTAGATTATCTTTGCCGGAGAGTTTTTTCTTCATCTCCTTACGACTATCGCCAGATAGCTTGGATAGGTCACGCAAATTCTTCTCTTTGGCAGAACTATCTAGTCCCTTTTTCTTATATAGGTTAAGCGAATATCCGTAAAGTTCATACTTTGTAACTGTCTGCGCTAAAACCTTTTTATTTCTGTCGTAAATATTACCTCTAACGGGATCAAGCTCTGTATCTATCTTCTGCATCTCAGCAGCCTTCGCATTTAAATCATCAGCCTTAATAACCTGCCAAAATGCTAAACGAAATATTAGAATTGTAAAGCATACTACAATTGCAAGAAATCCAAAACCAAGCCGGCTTTTATTTTCAGCAGTAACTGCTGTGCTAACAGCCTTGCGATTAGTGGTTTTGGCGGTTGCACTAACTGCCTTACTTTTACTTGAACCCTTCTTTTTCTGTTTATCTAAAGGATTGTGGAACTTAGCCATCAAATTCTCCTAATTATTTCTCTAATTATCCGCAACACTACAATCTACATTATATACCATATCTTGTCGTTTTTTATATATATAACGTATATATTTGAAAAAAGCCACCGATCCAATTTCGGATCAGTGGCATTATAATCAAAATGGACTATTTATTCATAAGCTTCATCCTTGATTGCTGACGCTAGGTTGGTCTTGCCAGAAGACTTTGAATCTCCAATGGTAACGCAGTTTTGCGATTCTGAATGTACCATCCCATATTTCTCAGTTGCAGTTTTCTCAATTTTATTGATGTTGCTCGCATCATTTATCTTCGTATTCAGCGAATCGACCTCTGCTTGAATATAATCATTCTTCTTCTGTAGCTGATTATTTTCTTGATTGAGATTTGCCGCAAACGCAGACATAACCACCATCATAAGGCACATAATCCCCGCTACAATAACTATAGCCAGCATTCTCGAATTCTGTCTTGCCCTAGTGCTACGATTGATGCTGCCAGAGCCTCTTCTAGCAACATGAGTTCCGCTATTCATTGTTCCTGCTACGTTAGTCGCAACTTGCATTTCCTTCTTCTCCCTTACTGAATACCCTTAAATTTTCTCAATAACTCTTAGCTTCGCACTTCTTGCTCTCGGATTATCCTCAAGCTCTTGTTCGCTTGCTACCAATGGTTTTCTCGTAATTTTCCTTACATCTGCCACTTTGCCGCATACACACACAGGTAGCTCCGGCGGACAAGTACAAGGATTTGCTCTCTTATTGAATGCATCCTTAACAATTCTGTCCTCTAATGAATGGAATGTTATAACCGACATCCTTCCGCCAGATGCAAGCAAATCAGGAAGCTTCTCCATCGCTAGTTTTAAATGTTCTAACTCTCCATTTACCTCTATCCTAATAGCTTGAAATGTTCTCTTTGCTGGATGAGGTCCTGTTCGTCTTGCCGAGGCCGGAATAGCAGCCTTTATAATCTCTACCAGTTGTCCCGTGGTTCCTATATAATTTTCATCTCTTGCTTTAACTATGAACTTAGCTATACGTGATGCCCAGCGTTCTTCACCATACTCCTTGATAATTCGAAAAAGCTCAGCTTCTGAATATTCATTTACAACGGTCGCCGCTGTAAACATGTCGTCTTCATTCATGCGCATATCCATGGGGGCATCGTGCATATATGAAAACCCTCGTTCAGCTGTATCTAGCTGATATGACGAAACTCCTAGGTCTAAGAGAATCCCATCTACAGTTTCAACCTTCTCCTTTATCTTGTTTGTATCACTATAATTCGCATGAATGAATGTCTTCTCACACTTGAACTTATTGAGTCTTATCTTAGCGGTCTCAAGAGCGATACTGTCTCTATCAACTGCAACCAGATGCCCGTCCTCACTGAGTCTCTTGCAGATTCCCGAGGAATGACCTGCTCCCCCAACCGTGCCATCCATGTAAGTCCCATTTGCCTTTATGTCGAGTGAATCGATAACCTCATTGAATAAAACTGGCACATGCTCAAACGTCATTTTCTCTCCTACAGTCCATACTCAGCTAACTTAGCTATAAAATCTTCATCATCCATAGGATTGTCATCCTCATTTTCATTGAAGATTTCCTTGCTCCAAACTTCTATCTTATCCATTGCACCCAATGTTACTAGATCTTTATCTATCCTCGCATAGCTTTTGAGATTGGCAGGAACTATTACTCGTCCCTGAGAATCAAGTTTACACTCGCTAGCCTGAGAGAATAGCTTTCTGATGAACTCTCGTATAGCTGGATCTGATTGTCTAAGTTCTTTTAACTTCTCTACTAACAGCCCCCAATCTTCCATCGTATAGATGTAGATGCAACGGTCATACCCTCTTGATAGAACGCACTCCCCACCGAGCTGATTTCTGTACTTCGCCGGAATGATTAACCGGTTCTTGCTGTCTATTGAATTTTCATAAGTCCCGGTAAACATCTTTTCCCTCTCTGCACACAAATTCTATTTTTTATATTTGCTCCTCCATTTTAAACCACTTCTCTCCACAATTCAACACTTTATTGGTATTTTTATGTATTTTTCAGTAATTTCACTGATTTTTTTATAAAAAAAGAAAGACTGCTTTCAAACAGACTTTCTTCTTAAATTTAATTATTAATCTATTCTCGGTATGGCGTCTATTGCACGTCTAAATCTTCACTTTCTTAAGTCCGACGGCCGCCTCTAAGTTCAGTTCTCCTGCAGCTTCTGTATAGAAATAAATGACTTTCTCCGCTCTTGGATCCATATCTCTTTGCTCAACAGCTTCGCTACGATACACCTTAAACTCACTTCCCAGTGGTGCTTCATGAACATATCTGAGATTAATTGAAGTTACGAAATATTTCTCTGCGTCAGGAATATTATCATATAGCTTTGATGCGTAGACAGTATTATTCATATGCATGTTGATATCAATCATCGACACTGTAACCTTTGAACGCTCAACCTCCTGAAAATTAAGCTCTTTAGGGATTCTGAACCTCCTCGGAATTGAAAGCTCAGGTGCCTCATCCATCGAATAAGAGCCCATATCATAATCTTTACTAGCTATAAGCTTTCCAGTAATAGTGTCAACGAGAGCCCAATTACAGATGGCTTTTGCAACCAACTGACCATCTTTATACATTTCATAACCACGCGGAAAATTTGCACCTTTTCCAGGAACAATCCATGTTTCTACATTCACATCTGAATATTTTTCTACTGGTCTAAATACCTCGATATTCATTCGACTAACTACAAAAGATTTATGTTCCTTAGTATACAGTTCGTCGTATGCGACCGCTTCTTCTCTCATCTGCCTATCACCAGATTCTTGAAGAAGCTGCATAAGCTGCATAGGTTTAAGCGCACCATGTAGGTCGACTTCATACGATCTAATATTATAATGTGTCTTGAATCTCATATTAGTCCCCCCTTTTATACTCTACAGTCGGACTATTTGTCCTGTAATAAACGATGAGCTGCTTGATGCCAGCTGTCTAGTTGCATCTGCAACATGTGCCCCAAGACTGTCATTTTTCTCATAAATTATAGCATTTACAGTGATATTTGCATCGTTAAGCGATTTTGATAAAGATATCGTAAAGCCCTCTATATATGATTCTAGTATGTCGCATGCGAATCCAGAGTTTTTGTTTTTTGCCGCAGTTATTACCACACTTCCACTGCGTCGGTTTAAAAAAGGTCTTAGTGCTCTAATCGTATAAAATAGCCCATCAATTTCCGCAATCACTCTATGACGCCATTTATCACCATCCATATCATCGAAACTAGTACCATCAGAAATATCGATGTTTAACACAAGCACGTCAAGTTCATCATCGAAGTATCCTCTTAGCACCTCAAGTGCTGACCATAATGAATCAAGCTTAGATGCTTTACACCTAATATTAAGCGCACTCGCCTCTTTGCTAAGAGCAATAGCCTTGTCGTACGAATTACTGTAAAAGAAAGCTGTAGATGCACCGTACGAAGCAAAACTTCTTACGAGCATATCTCCACCGGCATTCACCCCATCTGTTATAAGAACTCGTTTGCCCTTTCTCATGTTTTGACCTCCAACAATACTGCTTATGAATAGATTTAATGTTATCACTTAGCACGCGCAACATCAAGAGACCGCTATATGCATCTGCACATAGCGGTCTCCTAATATATTCAAAATATGTGTTAACTTTAGCTTCTTCCAAATTCTGCTATTTCCAGAAATCCGTCTCGTCGTGTATACCGATGTCTGAAGCGATAAAATGCGGGTCAAGACCAGCATGTTTCTGTTTCCTATAGTCATTCAAGCATCTAACCGCAGTTCCACCGAGAACTAGAATTACCGGCATGTTAGTAATTACCATGAAGCCCTGTGCCATATCAGCCATATTCCATACAAGATCAGCCTGAGACACTGCTCCTACGTATATGAGAGCAATGGCAATGCATCTAAACACAAGAGCTTCTTGCCTCTTTAAATCCCTCTTCAACACAAATGCTAGGCAGCCTTCACAATATGAATAGTTTCCAATTAGAGTAGTAAACGCAAAGAAGAACATAGATACTGCGATAAATATCGGTCCGAAATTGCCAAGGGTCGAATGAATAGCAGCTTGCACGTAGCCCGCAGCATTTGCAGCATCTCCATTAACATATTTCTGAGGGTCTACATTTGTAATCAGGCACAGGAATGCAGTTGTCGAACAGATAAGAAGTGTATCTATAAATACCGATAACATCTGGACGAGTCCCTGTTTTACAGGGTGAGATACATCCGCTGTAGCGGCAGCATTAGGTGCAGATCCCATACCAGCTTCATTGGAGTATAATCCTCTCTTTACACCAAACATTATGCATGATCCAGTAAATCCACCGAAAATCGCTTTAAAGTCAAAGGCATTTGCTAAAATTAGATGGAACATGTGAGGAACATTCTTGATGTTCATAAGGATAACCACAAGCGCAACACCTACATAGGTGACACCCATCACTGGTACAAGTATTTTTGTTACATCTGATAATCTCTTTGCTCCACCTATTACAATTGCGCCAAATGCAATCGCAAGGATTACACCGATGACCTTTGGTGAATTTTGATTATAGAAGCTGAACGCGCTAAATGTTGATTGCAGGTTATAAGCTGCGAGCATATTATAACCGACGGCATATGTAAATATTATGATTATAGAAAAGAATACGCCAAGCACTTTGCCAACGCCTTTAAGTTTAATGGCATCACGCATGTAATATGCCGGCCCGCCGTAGCTAGATCCGTCGCTGTTCTTCTTCTTATAAATCTGAGCAAGCGTAGACTCAACAAAAGCCGATGCTCCGCCCAAAATGGCAGTAAGCCACATCCAGAAAATCGAACCAGCACCTCCAAGAATAATAGCTGTCGCAACACCGATAATATTGCCAGTACCAACTCTTGAAGCAGTAGAAACCATTAGTGCCCCAAACGACGAAATACCGTTCTCACTCTTAGGTTTCTCTGCCACAACTTTGAGTGAATCCTTAAACATACTTATCTGCATGAATCTGGTGCGAATTGTAAAGTACAATCCGCCAGCAAGGAGTAGCAGTGGCACAAACCACGGTCTATATAGTACATCACTAATCATGAGCACTATATTGTTAATAGCATTTTCCATATTTTTTCTCCCTAATAATAAGTCCGCATAGTAATAACGTATAAAGTAAAAGTATTTTAGTATAAAAAGTTGATGCATGATTCCCATAATAATCATGCATCAACGTGAAAATTATACCACACTACAAATAATGTGTCTATTATTTGTCTAATATTTAAATAAGTTGTATGCCTTACAATCTTAAGCTTTTAATTAACTCCCCCTTGTCTTCACGGTTAAGCTTCTTGATATACCACTCTCTACTCATCGCTTCACGCTTATTGTCAAACTCTTCATAATACACGAGACTTACTGGAAGTCTCGCACTAGTGTATTTTGCACCGTTTCCTCTATTGTGTGCATCAATTCTTTTAGCGAGATTGACCGTCCATCCAGTGTATAAGGTGCCGTCTCTGCAAAGCAATATATATGTATAGAAACCGTCTTTTTCAGGCGCTTTTAGCTTTTTAAACTTTTCTACATGTGAAGATTTATAATTATTAATCATAAAATTACCCATTAATCTTTTTCATCGCTGCTAAAACATCATCCATATGGCCATGATTGCCGCCTTTGTTGTAGCAGCCCAATGTAATGACTATGTACTTTTTGCCATTCTTTTCCGCTAATACAGCTATGCTCTTGCCTGCTTCTTGTGTATATCCAAACTTACCACCGAGAACTTTAAAATTCTTCCTCTTGTACTTATTAAATGCTGAAATAACGTCATTTGATAATTTTATACCATTAGGGTGACGCTCAGTCTTTGTCGATACACAAGTCGGCGTAGTGAAAATTTTGTAATAATCTTTATCCGATAGCGACTCCTTGAGTAATTTCGCAACATCTGAAGCAGTCGAAAACTCTCCTTTCTTATACACACCATCCGGTGTCTCGTAATGTGTATTGGAAAGTCCTATTACACTTGCTTCGTCATTCATCTCACTTACGAAATGGTTTATATTGCCACCCATCATGCTAGCAATCGAATTTGCACACGCACCATCAGATCGCATAATCATCGCATAAAAGAGATCCTTTAAATCGGTGCTTTCATCCACATCATAACCCACCATAAACTCTTTTTGCCGCTTGACAATATTAACCGCTTCTTCACTCACTTGCCCGCTATCATCAAGGACAAGACCCTTACTTCGCATAATTATGAGAGCTTTTCGGCATGTCATCAGCTTAGTCAGTGATGCTATAGGTAGCTTCTTATTGCCGTTAACATCAATCTCTACTTTACCGTCAGTCAAGTTGTATACATATACACTTTTGCTATTATAGGTATCTTTGCTTCCGCTTCGGCACTCTCCAGTTCTTCTATCAGAGATAAAAAAACACATGAAAGAAACTATTGCAACCACGATGATTACAATAGTTATCCAGATGTAAATTCTTTTTCTTTTATTCTTATTCTCGTGTCTAGTTTCCAATATACCTTCTTACTAAAATTCTTACAGAAAGCATGATGCTAATTCAAACCAGCTTCCGAGATGACTAAATGCTTTTATAGCATCTCTAGAAAAGCAGTAATTCTAGTATTCAGCTGCCCGACATCTGCCTTAGAATAATCCGTTTCCACGCTCAGGTACGGAATCCCCTTCTCTTCTGTTACGAATTTTCCTATCGATTTAGATTCAATATTATATGTCAGACAGGCCGTAAGCGACATATCCACTACTCCATCTACATTATATTGATCGATTAGTCTCCTTAGCAGTTCATACCTATTCTCATTTGGAGTCATCACTGAACAGCCAATCTTAAGGTATCTATCTGCTATCGCTCCTATTATATCATCAGCTTCTGCATCCACAAGTCTATCAAAATTCTTATATCCAGAGCAGTTCTCGTAACATACAACAACGCCGCCATTGTTTTCTATGGCATTCACGACCTTCATGGTTCCACTCCCCATCGGACATCCTGTTATTAAAATTCTAGAACGCTTATCTAACATATTGCCATGATTGTATTCATCTTCTATTCGATTAGTCAGGGCATTAAGTGATCTGATGAGCTCTTCTTTATCGAATTTAAATGTGCTGCCATATACAGCATTGAATAGATTTTCTCCTGTAATAGGTGCCGGATCATGTATCATCACTTCAGAAATCATCCTCTGTGCATCCCTCTCCCTATTCTTGAGCCTTGCAGCATCTCGAAGCTTATCTTCTGTAATTTCAACACCAAATTTTTCTTCCAAATACTTGATAAACTTAACTACTTCTGCACGCCACAGCTTCCTACCTTCTTCGTCCTGACTATTAGGAAGATTCATTAGGTAGAGTTCCTTAAAATCAGACATGAGCTCATACATTTTCTTCTTGCCATCGCAAGTCGTTTCACCTATAACTACGTCGGAAAAGTGGAAGTAAGGACATTTATCAGATTTTGCAAACCCATAGCTAGCCTTAATCAGCGGACATAGGTTGGCAGGTAAATCTTTTTCGGCCTCAGGAATAGTTTCATCTGACATAGAACATAGCCCTATCGGCGCTGCGCCCGCCGCCATTGCAACCTCCTGCGGAAAATACGTACAGTATGCACCTACAACTGGTGTCCCTGACTCCTTAATCTCCTTAACACTTAAGAATGAGTTTCTCCTCTGTTCCGAGAACTCCTCAAATATCTCTGGCAAATCCTTTATAATCTCCATTTCTTACTTTCACCTGCTCCTTAATTATCCAAAGTCCATGTTACATGTGATAAATCATTTTTGCGAAGTCGAATACGTCTCACAATATTACACCTGGTCACTTTAGTGGATTTTACACCTGGTCATGTATAAATTCAATCTCATTAGTGCGTATTTTTCAGCATTTAGAAGAGTATCAGTCTTTTTTATACTATCGGCAAATATTTTACATTTTTCTATAATTATTAGAAAAGGCTATTATTAAGCATTTATTAAATTGTACGCAATCTACTATCATGTTTTGTATTTAAATGCTATATTACAGCTAATAAACATGATTATCGTAAGATAGGAGAATTAAGATGAACAGTACAAAATTAAGCAACCTCAGAGTCTTGTCTGGGGCAAAGCTCAAATATATAGCATTTCTCTCAATGCTGATAGATCATACAAATAAAGCACTTATATACCCAAATCTTACGGGAGGAAAACTGAATGTCTTAAGCGATATATTCGATATACTCGGCAGAATTGCCTTCCCTATATTTGCTTTCCTTCTTGTAGAAGGTTATTTCAAAACACGAAACAAATGGCGATACCTCGGAACACTTCTGCTGTTCGGGGTTATTTCAGAAGTTCCTTTCGATATGTTTACAAGTGCAGAATTATACGAAAAGAATTGGAGCAATGTGATGTTTACGCTTGCACTCATGCTCATAACAATCTGGCTTATCGATACTCTTAAGGAAAAGATGGGGTCTTTACACAAGATCTTTTGGTTCCTCGCATCTGTTCCAGTCCTACTAGTTGGCATTGCTCTATCCTTGTACTTCAGTGTTGATTATGACTACCATGGGATTCTTATCGCATATTTTTTCTATCTATTCCACGGCAGGGAACTTTTAGCAGTTCCATTCTGCTTTGTATCAATGATTAAAGAGCCGTGGGCTCTACTTGGATATGGATTTGTTTTAACTTATAACGGTGAGCGAGGAAAGCAGTATAAGCTATTGAATTATTTATTCTACCCTGTACACCTACTAATACTGGGAATCATTAGGATGAAGTTCGGAATCTAAATTATATCCTAGTGCCGAATTTGAACAATATAAAAATATATGGTGCATATTTCTCAGAATATAGCTACTTAATATAAGAAGACAAAATGCTAAAGGTCTGATTCGAAGAATCAGACCTTTTTGCATGTGCGAAATATGGAGTTAGGAATATTTCGACCTATGTTAGTATGTGGCCAACACCCATCGATATGGATATATGCCTTAAAGGCGACATTGGAGCTACACTACACAACTGACTATCGCCATCATGCTATCTATCTTATGTAAAACCATTCTATGGTATGGAATTGTTCTATTGTCAAGTGATTATTTTCTTTTTTTACAAAATGCTTATGATTTATATTGTTTTTAGATTTGATGTATCATAAAAATATATAGACCTCATTTGAATACTTTTGCATATAAAAACCTTGGATTTACTCCAAGGTTCATTCATATCAATACTATATACTTTTCTCTAGCCGATCTTTATCTGAAGTTCCATTACCACATGGAGCTCTCCATCTTTTTTAATCCTGCTAGCTATGATACCCCTTACCGGATTAATCGCAACCATTTCGCCATAGTTCTCACTGGCATCCTTACGGAACATATCGATTACCAACATATCAAACTTTTTTACAGAACCAATATTTACAAGAGAACACAGATAAATTCCCTCTGGCTCATACTTGTATCCATGAGGCAAATCTATGGATAGTTCATCTGTGTATGATTCTGATATAACCGCATACCACGACTCCATATCATCGATTGAAGTAAAACCATAATCCACAAAAGGATTTACGTAATCTGAGAATAAAACCTCGCTGATAGGTACAGTAAGTTCTATAGATCCAAATTCGCCCTTCCTACTGTCAACAATGTGGTATCTGTAGTGACCGGACACGCTCTTTATCCAAGAATTACCAATTTTCTGTTCTCGCAAATCATATCTGGATTTTAGTTCGTCTATGCGTTTGAGAAGCGCAGTGCCATAGCTTATCTCACTTTTGAGTTCATTATAATACCTATCCAGATAACGCGACTTATTGTGCTCATAATCACCCTGCCGCATCGCCTCGATTTCTCTAATGCTCAGATTAAGATTTTTGTGCTGAATTGTATCAAGCAGCTCAAAAACCGCCATATTATCATAGGTGCGATAATTGTTGTTTTCATTGCGCTCCGAGACTATCACACCCCGCTTCTCATAGTAGCGAATCATATCTCTTGATAAGTGCAAAAAATTAGCAACTTCTCCGATTGTGTACTTCATATCCCCACCCTATTAACCTTTGGCATGATTATATAGTATAGATGGGAGTTCAATGTGAATTGTTTTTATTATGTGCAAGGTAGTTTAAAAACTATTTAAATTTGCAGAGTATTTTTTAAACACATAATTAAATTTTTTATTTTCATTAAAAAATATGCTTGTTTTTTTTAATGATATTTCATATATTTGTACTATATTTGAAATTAGAGAGGTGATTTTAATGAGAAGTAAGGGATACATACACTTATCAAATATATACTAGGATAATCAGGATGATTATAAAAATTTATATGAAAGCAGAATTAACTCAGATGAATGCATTCACCTCGACTTTTTGATTAACGATTCACCTGCATTCTTTTTAGAAACACCTGAATTATTAAAAGCTGTAATCGAAATTGCACGAATTGATAAAGATATAAAACAAATCATGAACGAGCTGCCTCAAATACAGCTTACTCAGTATATAAATAAATGCCTAATAGATGAAATTGTATTAACAAATAGCATAGAGGGTGTATATAGTACACGCAGAGAAATAGGTGATTTGCTCGACAACCCTAAAGCAAAAAGCAAGAGATTTGTAGGATTAGTAAAAAAATATGTCGTGTTAACTGGGGAAAACCACATACTATTAATCACTGTAAATCAGAGCCCTCATAAATTCTATAAGCTAGATTTAGATGTTGTAAAAATATATGTTGAGAAATCATAATAGCAAAGTTATAGCATTGTATAAAAAGATAGTTTATAACAACCGATATAGTTATTGAAATTACAGCTCTTATAGTTGTTATTTCTCTTTTTGGTCTAATATGCAGCGGTGTAAACAAAACATGTATAAAAAAAACGTTTGAAACTTATGAGGTTCAATATGTAGCAAAATTTCTTCTTTCACAGAAATATCATTATAGAATGATATTAATTTGAGCATTTGTAATGTAATAGAACCTGATGTGAATTGATTTTATTATCTACAAGCCAGGCTGTGTTGATCTATTTAAAATATTTTTTCAGGCAGATTAACCTTATGGTATTTTTTTAAACCAATACGTATGCATTCCCGAATTTATAACTAAGGCCCCATTAGGGACTTGCAATAGTCTTAAAGACATTTGAATAGTCCCCTACACCAAAAATAAATGGAAATATGCAATAAGATAAAAGTGCCCTTCCTATACCACCATAGTTTACAAAATACAATGCCCAGCTCAGATATGGTATGATGGCAAAAATAATAGTCGGTGCAAGAGACATTATTATAAACTGTTTCTTTTTAAGTGGTTTTGATGAATAACAAACAAGTACCCCATTAATTGGTGATAAATATATCTTCGCAAATGCATTTTTACCTTAAAAAAGCATCTTAAGAATAAATGTGTTTACATTGCTGCTTTCTTTAAACATAACTGCATTTTGTGGCAATTCAAAATCTTCCAGTTCATTTAAATCATTTATGAATCTGTGTTTCTTTAAAAAACTATACATAAAGATGCCCTAACATATAGGAAATGACAACGTAAACAAGTAAGCTTATGATAAATATTCCTACTTTTTTCATCTCGTTCCTTTTATCTATATCAACGTTTTAAATAATACTTCTGAAAGCCTATTTATTTTTTGCTTATTTGCCACTATATCTCTGGAATGATCTCAATCCAATATCCATCCGGATCTTCAATAAAATAGATTCCCATTCCCTCATTGACAAAGACAATACAGTCCAATTCTTCATGCAGCTTTACAGATGCTTCCATATCATCAGTTGTCATTGCAAGATGATACTCGAGTTCTCCGAGGTTATACGGCTCCTTGCGATCATGTAGATATGTGAGTTCCAGCTGGAAATCAGTTTTTCCATCACCAAGATAAACTAATGTAAAGTCATCACCACGATTTTCTCTAACTGGCTTTAATCCAAGTGCCTTATCGTAAAACTCAAGGCTGCGATCTAAATCTAGAACGTTGAAGTTAAAATGGTTAAAAGTAAACATGTTTTTCTCCTTTAAATCGTAACAGAATATAAATTCAATAGTATTATCGATTTCCCAGAATATCTTTCAAACGAGGAATTCATTCAATACTACTTGAACTTGATTAGGTTAATTCTATTTCTATCATACTTAGATATAATTTTTCTGCATTATATCATACAACAATCAGATATGAGACTACTCTGTATTTGACCTGCTTTGCCTCTCACTTCGGTTCACTCGTGAGGCGGCTAGCTAGGTCATAATCGAACCTCACGGGAACCCGTGGTTTCTCGTCCCATCCTTGTTACATTAAAAAAGAGACGAGCTTCGCTCGTCTCTTTTGGCGGAGGACATGGGACTCGAACCCACGGGGCTGTTACGCCTTACCTGATTTCCAATCAGGCTCCTTAGCCACTCGGTCAATCCTCCACACGCGGCTAACGCACTCATATTCAAATCGTGCCTAAATAGGTTAACATAAACGAAATATAAACGCAAGCCGTTATTATTTTCACGCGTATGGTATTATGTAAATATATAGAAAGGAGTATCAAATGCACGAACTTATCGAACTACTAAAAAAAGATATGAAGCCAGCATTAGGTGTTACAGAGCCTGGAGCTATCGCTTTTGCCGTTTCAACGGCCTGTTCGTACCTTGAAAGCGAAGCAGATAGCATTGATATTAGACTTAACAGCGGTATATATAAGAATGCTTTTACCTGTGGCATACCGAGCAGCCCTCACGTAGGCAACCTATATGCAGCAGCACTTGGTGCAATTGCTGCCGACCATTCCAAGGGGCTTGAGTGTCTTTCATCAGTTACTCCTGCTGATAACAAAGCAGCTGAAAGGATGATTGCCGAAGGTCGCATCAATGTTTTACTATCGGAAGTGAGCAGCCGCATACACATAGAGGCAACTGTTCGCTGCGGTGATGAATCTGCAGAGGTTATCATTTGGGATGCTCATACCAATATTACGTGCATAAAGCACAACGGTAGGATTATAAAAGGCAGCGACTCTCCTACTGATGAGCAATCTGAATCGACTGAGCCACCGATAATTCACAAGTATACCCTTCAAGATTTTGTGAACCTGGTTAACGAAGTCCCATACGAAGATATCGAGTTTATAAAAGATGCTTACAGGATAAATTTGGATCTTTACAAAGTATCTATGGATAGTGACCGCACGACTTTTGCGAAATCACTTTATGCTATTAACGGAAACAAAACTGTCAGCAGTAATGCTGTCGATACCGCAAGCCTGTTATGCAACGCTGCAATTGAAGCTAGAGTACTTGGACTTGATGCTCCCGCGATGAGTATTACAGGTTCTGGGGCACACGGCATCATCGCCACACTTCCTCTGTATGGGTACTGTAAAATCCACAATATTGACGACGAGAAGCTTATCCGCGCAACCGCACTTAGCTATCTGATCTGTACATATATCAAAGAATATTCTGGAAAGTTGTCTGCATTTTGCGGATGCGCTATCGCAGCAGGAAGTGGCATGGCTTCTGCACTTGTTTACCTTGATGAAGGTGATACTGAAGCGATATCCAGATGTCTCAACAACATGGCTAGCAGTATCACAGGTATGATTTGCGACGGTGGAAACCATGGCTGTGTCATGAAGGGTGTCTCCGCTGTAGATACGGCTTTTCGTTCAAAAGACTTTGCAATGGCTGGTATTTGTATCGAGAATCTACATGGTATCAATGGTTCTACACCTGAAGAAACCATGCGTAATATGGGATTAATCGCCTCGCCTGGCATGGTCAAAACCGAAGAGACCATCTTAGATATAATGAAATCAAAACTGCATTCATAAGTATAGTCAATGTTATAATCATAAGTATAATCAATGTTGTGATCATAAGTATAATCAGTATTGCAATTATGCTTATAATGACAAAGCGGACGGCAACGCCGTCCGCTTGTTTTATTTGATTTCACATGGAACTCGATTCAAAACCCTACTATTCGTAAATCTTGTACTCCTTTGTCTCAAGAGCTCTGAGAGCACCATCAGCGAGAGACTTCATCTCTTCCTCTCCTGGAAATCTTAGAACTGGAGCAACCTTACCTACGTAAGAAGTGATTTCCTCACAGAATCTATCACTATAAGCCATTCCACCTGTGTAAACGATTGCATCTACATCGAAGTGGAGAACAGCAGACATAGCGCCGATATCCTTAGCTAGCTGATAAGCAATAGCTCTGAATGCACCTAAGCACTCCTTATCTCCTTCGTCAAATGCCTTGTTCTCTACTGTACGGAAATCCTTAGTTCCTGTGTATGAGAATACACCAGCCTCATGACCGATGATCTTCTTTACTTCAGCCTTAGTCTTTCCTGAGAAGCATAGGTTAACGAGGGCATTTGCAGGAAGAGCACCACCTCTATCCATACCCATAGAACCATCGTCCTTTACATTGTATACATCTACAACTCTGCCCTTTTTGTGAGCTGCAACAGATACTCCACCTCCGAGGTGAACTACAACTAGGTTGAGGTCCTCATAAGCCTTTCCGATTTCCTTTGCTGCCTTTCTAGCAACTGACTTCTGGTTAAGCGCATGGAAAAAGCTCTGTCTCTCCATACCCTTTAGTCCAGAGTATCTAGCAACATCATCAAGCTCATCTACGCAAACAGGGTCAACGAAGAAAGCAGGAATTCCGACTTTATCTCCTAGCTCTTTTGCAAGATAAGCTCCCAGGTTTGCAGCATGCTCGCCATAAGGTGGGTTCTTAATATCTCTGATAACTGCATCATTTACGAGATAAGTTCCAGATGGGATATGCTTGAATAAACCTCCACGACCGCAAATTGCGTCAAAATCCTCTAGCTTGTAGCCTTCAGCCTCGAGTGTCTTCATTATTACGTCGCGACGGAATGGCATCTGATCTACGATGTTTGCATACTTGTCCATCTCAGCTGCATCGTGGTCAATACCTACGCGCATAAGCTCCTGATCATTCTCGTATACAGCAATCTTTGTGGATGTTGCTCCAGGGTTGATTACAAGAATCTTCATGTTACCAATTTCTCCTTTCGTTACCTCAATATTTTAATCATGTCCTTAGTATAAATACATTCGAACGTGATAACATGACTATTTATTTCTATTACCAGCTTTGCGTCTCTCAATCTCTTTGAGAAGCTTCTTTCGAAGTCTGATATCCTCTGGCGTTACTTCTACGAGTTCATCTCCATTGATAAATTCAAGTGCCTCCTCCAGAGTAAATGTCCGCGGTGGTGTTAGCTTAATCGTATCGTCGCTACCAGCCGCACGCATATTAGATACTCTTTTTGCCTTGCATGGATTTACTACCATATCATCGCCTCTAGAGTTCATGCCTACTATCATACCTTCATAGACGTGAGTCCCAGGTTCAACGAACATCTGTACTCGCTCCTGAATATTAAATATTGCATATGGCGTACAGTTGCCTTCTTCCTGTGCTACAGCAACGCCGTTAGTGCGCTCTGGGATTTCACCTTTCCAAGATTCAAATCCTTCGAATCTTCTAACCATGGTCCCTTCCCCATGAGTGTCATTTATAAACTCACTTCTATATCCCATGAGTCCACGGGTTGGAACTGAGTACTCAATCTTCGAATATCCATTTCCTTCGCTCATCATCTGCTTCATCATACCCTTACGCATATTGAGCTTAGATATGACCGAACCAGAATATTCATCTGGAACACTAACAACAACCTCTTCAACTGGTTCTAGCAGACCTCCATTGTCACCGCGCTTAGTTACAACCTCAGGCTTTGATACAGCGAGTTCGTATCCTTCACGGCGCATATTTTCAATCAGAATCGACAGATGAAGCTCGCCTCTTCCAGATACCTTGAACGCATCGGTTGAATCTGTAGGCTCTACCACTAGACCGACATTGACTTCAAGCTCTTTCTCCAGTCGTTCTTTGATATGTCTGCTTGTCACGTACTTACCGACTTTACCAGCGAACGGAGAAGAGTTAACCATGAAATTCATCGACAAAGTTGGCTCTTCGATACTGATATTACCAAGAGATTCAGGGTGAGCAGGATCACAGATTGTCTCTCCTATCGAGATGTCGGAAATACCCGATACAACGACGATATCTCCGCACTCAGCTTCGTCAACTGACATTCTCTGAAGACCTCTATATACAAACACCTGATTTATCTTGGCATTGTACGACTCTTTCTCATCCTTCATGACAACTACCTGCTGTGCTGCATTGAGTGTACCTCTTGTAATTCTGCCTATTCCAAGTCTTCCGATATAGTCATCATATGCAAGTGAAGAAATCTGTAGCTGAAGTGGCTCGTCTCTTAGATCAGGATATGGGTCGCAGTGTTCAACAATCTTATCAAGCAGAGGCTCTATATTGAACTCCCCAAAGCCCTTAGGACTTTTCTTAATCTTAGTTGTACCGTCATCCACCATGATATCAGCAACTTCACTAGGGTCACTGACTGCTATTCCCTGCCTAGCAATTCCATACATGATTGGGAAATCTAGCTGTTCATCGTTAGCCTCAAGATCCATAAACAGTTCATAAACTTCATCTACAACCTCATCTATTCTAGCATCCTTCTTATCGATCTTGTTGATAAATAATATTGGATTTAAGCCCTGCTCAAGCGATTTATTAAGCACGAATCTAGTCTGAGGCATAGGGCCTTCACTAGAATCAACTAGTAGGATTACTGTATCAACAGTCTTCATGATACGTTCAACCTCAGAGCTGAAGTCTGCATGGCCTGGTGTGTCCACAATGTTAATCTTGTAGTCCTTATACATGATGGAGCAGTTTTTGGAATATATAGTAATTCCACGCTCGCGTTCAATTGCATCACTATCCATTACACACTCTACAACCTCTTCATTGTCTCTGAACACGTGAGATTGAGCTAGAAGCGCATCAACAAGTGTTGATTTTCCTGCGTCAACGTGTGCAATTACTGCAATATTAATTATCTTATTCTTTTCTCCCATCATTATCCCTTCTAAATAGCTATACAATATTTATCTACCGGAACCGAGGAAAAATCTCCTTCTACGGTTAATCACGTAATAAACGCTCTCTATTGTTCTTTCAAATTGATAAAGTTCTCTAGTCAAAGTCTCGACATCACCATTTGAAACGCTAGCCGTCGATGTGCGTCCTTCGGCAACAATTTCAAACCAATCTGGTGCTGAAACTTTGAACCCTCTGAATTTCTGTGCCCATATCTCATACTGTGAGAACTGCATAGCGTATGGCAGCATCTCATAGAAATATTCGGAGTTTGATCTCTGCATTATAGCTATATCCCTAGGCTGTGCCGCTTCAATGAAGTTGCGCATACCCATCATCCTGTTTGAAAGGCGAGCGTTTTCTCTAGCCCTCGCCGTCATCAGGCATGTCATTACACCTCCAAATATACCAGTTACTAGTATCAGAAGAGGAATCATTATTGATTTATTGCACTTATACACTAGGTATCCTACGTACACGAGTTCGGCTGCGTAAAGCGCCGAGTACATGGATATTGACATCTTGAAATGATTCCAATCCATATCAAACCGCAGATCAAATCTCCTCGTGATAATATTCAAAATTAACACAGAAAATACGAATAACCCAGTAGAAAGGCCATATTTAATCTCTTCCTCATACATATACATCGACACAAGCACAGGAATCGTAGCAATAGCAAGAGATATGGCTATAATACTTACATATCTAAACAGTTTCGATATTGTAGTGCTCGCCCTCATCTCGCGAGAGCTATAGCCGCTAGCAACACTGCTTTCAACATCGAGAAGTATCCTTTTTAGCTTAACGCCTATGTCCTCCATCTCGACAGCTCTTCCCTCATAAACATCTTCGAAAAGTTCTCCATAGATTGCACGAATATATCTATCTTCATCAATAGAGGGTGATTTGAGCTTCACCAGCTTGTACTTCTTAGGAGCATACTCAACTATCTTGAGGCAGCCCGCTATACCTAGCCTGACAATGAGCGGAACGATATCTCGTATTGACAGTTTGCCGTTAAATACATATGCCACGTCAGCAGTCGATATGCCATCAATTGGATTAGAGATAACCTTTTTCTTAAACTTAGGATCTCTTCCACCTGCTAGCCATAGAATCAATGACAAAGTTGCTGCTGCTATAAATAGCACACCACCTAGTCCAATAGTCCACTCGTTATTGAGAGAATCCTTCCAGTATCCGTCTGGAAGCTCTGCCTTAAAAGTGATGCCAAAATCCGACGGAATAAGTGAACCATTCATAGTAATGGTATTTCCATCTATAGAGTAGGAAATCTTGCTTGATACATCCTGTGAACCGAACTGCCCTGCGTAGTACTGAAGGTCATCCCAAGGAAAGTCTTTAGGCAGCACTAGTGTGAACTTGTAGCTCTGAATCGGCACCTCCCAATCAGGTGATAATGCAGTTAAATAAAATAAATCATAATTTTTATTCTTTTCAGCAAACTCTTTTACGACATAAGTAATCTTAAAGGTGTGACTTCCTTTCTTAAGCCGCTTCTTATCTTTGATTACGATGTTGTACTTTGAACCATTTTTTGCCAAAGAAAAATCAGTACTCTTGACCTCTACATCACTAATGATATAGTTCCCTGCTGGTACATCGAAAGATATTTCCGAAAGATTGTTCGGAAGATTAACGGTTATCTGCTTAGTGACTTCATAGGTGTGATTCTTTTTTACAACTGCCTTAAAATCATAGTTGTTAATCTCATAGCTATTGTCCTTAGTTGCACCGAAAGAGTCAGCCAAAACTAGACCATGAATCACACTCATGATTGCTAAAATTAGTAATATTTTAAGTAAGTATTTATATATATTTGACAACACTTTGCCATTGCTCGTCATTATACGTCTCCTTCTAGGCAATACTTCTTGATATTATACCGCATAAAATGGTTAAGCACAATGATTCAAAGGGGCATAGAATAGTTGATACGCTTTGAACCTTAGTATAAAATACAGGATAGATACTATATTAACGAGGGTGTAATATGAAGAGACAAGATTATATATCATGGGATGAATATTTTATGGGAGTTTCCCTGCTTGCAGCTAAGCGAAGCAAGGATCCAAACACGCAGGTTGGAGCTTGCATTGTCGATAGCAACAATGTGATTCTATCCACTGGTTACAACGGATTCCCTGTTGGTTGCTCGGATGATGATCTACCGTGGGACAGAACTGGCGAGGATACCAAGTATCCTTACGTTGTTCATGCTGAACTCAATGCAATTCTAAATTCAGGAGGTAAATCTCTGAGAGGAGCTACGATCTACGTTGGACTTTTCCCATGTAACGAATGCGCTAAGGCGATTATTCAGTCCGGCATCAAGGAGGTCGTATATTTAAACGACAAATATGCTAACGAGAAATCCACCTTAGCATCTAAGAGACTCCTCGGCATGGCTGGGGTTAAGCTTCGCAGGCTTACTCCTAGGGAGAAGAATCTCGTACTAAGCTTCGAGAACGAGCTAGATAGATAGCTCATAATTTTCTAGTGATTATTAAGAAATTATTTTATTAATTGGAGGTACTGTTATGAAACTTCTAGTTGTTGGTCCTCGCGGCAAAATGGGTCGCCTGATCACAGCGATTGCTGCAGACCGCGAAGAGATTACTATCGTCGGTGGTGTCGCTCCTGCTGACAGAGATTACATAGGCAAGGATATTGGAGAAGTCGCTATGATCGGCAGAGCGCTGGGTGCCCCTGTTGTTTCGGACATCGAAGAGCTAATTGATGACTGTGATGTGATCATCGATTTCGCCACTGTTGAGCAGGCTATGATTACACTGGAAGCTGCGAAAAAGCACAAGAAAGCACTAATCTGCGGAACCACTGGATTCAGCCAAGAACAGAGAGAAGCATTTGAAGAAGCAGGAAAAATAATCCCTGTAATGCTTGCGGCTAATACATCTAGACTTGTAAATGTTATGTATAAACTAATCAAAGATGCCACGGAATTAGCTGATGATGTGGATGTTGAAATACTTGACATGCACGATGGTACTAAGCTCGACTCACCTAGTGGTACTGCTAAGGAAATCGGAGAACTCGTAGCTAAAACTAGAGGCGAATCGCTCCATGATGTAGATAGATATGGTAGACAAGGAAGATGCCCTCGCGAGCATGGCGAGATTGCTTTTCATTCCATCCGAGGCGGAGATATATCAAGTAGTCATACGACATATTTTATAGGTCTTGGTGAGAGACTTGAGATTACTCATCACTCTCAGAGCTTTAAGTGCTTTGCTGCCGGTGCAGTCGACTGTGCCGTTTACCTCAGCAAGCAGCCTGTTGGATCATATACGGTTCAGGATTGCTTTGGGCTGTAGAATATGAATCACCAGTTTGGCTATCTTTATGATTTTCGAGTTAATCATAGTTTTTTAGGTTTAAATATTTAGTAGCGAATTTTATGGTTTTACTGATGTTTGAAAATCGAGACAAAAATTATTCTTGCCTCGATTTTTTTCTTGGTTTATCTTTAGATTACCAGATAAAAGGACTGGCAACTGTGGAATACAAGGTTCAGCCATCTAGAGCTTCTTAATTGGATTGTTTAACTCTATAATTTTTTCATCCATCATTATACCTACTTAACAACCTATCTTAACAGTGTTAACTACAAAATATTTTTTAAGTCAAATCTAGAGTTAATTTTTGATTTATTTATTTGAATTTGGATAAAACCAATACGAGTGAAATCCAGAATTAACAATAACGGCACCTTTGGGTACTTGCCTCAATGCATTGATTACATTAGTATAGTCTCCCGAACCAAAGATAAACGGAAATGCACAGTATGATAAAACTTTGTTTCCTATCTCGCCCACGTTTACAAAAAATATTGCCCAACAAATATAGGGAATAATAGCGAAAAATAATGTTGGTGCTATAGACATTAGTATGAATCTATTTTTCCTCAAAGGCTTTGTAGAGTGACATGCTAATACCCCTTTATTTAGCGATATGTATATTTTGGCATTTGACTTTTTTACGTAAAATATTGCATGAGTATATTCATGTAATATAGCCTGAAAAACCCAAAGTAACAGTATGCCCCAAGTAAAGTAATTTGCACCTCTATAAGGAACCCCATGAATATCAGAAATAACCTTGCTTACGGAGACAAAAATAATAGTTACAATTATTGCAACAATTAACATTTTAGGTACAAATGTCTCCACATTATTACTTTCTTTAAACATAACTGCATCATCAGGCAAATTTGCATCTTCCAGATTATTTAGATTATTAGTTAATTTATGCTTATACATAAAGATGCCCTAATATATACGATATAATCAACGAAGTAATAATACCTAAAAAAAACAGTACAAACATATTCATATTTTCTCCAGTAAGTGGTGGTACTTTACTAGTATCACCGCTAAATATAATTTATAACTAATCTATTGCTATTTTCCCCTATTTCCCCAAATGTATTTTTCCGGAGCACACCATCCACATATATAATCTAACATATCTGCAATCCACTGTTTATTTAGACTATCCGCTAAATTGTTGTGATACCTAAAAAGTATGTTATATGCTTGCTCTTGTGCAACTCTTAATTCTTTTATTTTAATCAAAATATCATATCCATGCATATTATATGCATGATAATTTTCCTCAGTTATATTCGTGGAAAGTTGCTTTATTTGATTAAATAATTCGTCTGCTGTACACATTAGAGGCTCCATAAACCGCTCTATCAACTTATCTGCCTGCTTTATGCCATCGCATGCTGCCGAAGTGATTCCACCTGCATATCCGCAGCCCTCACCTGCAGGATAGATGCCGGAGATTGTTGTGCTTTCGCCCGTCTCTCTATCTCTAATAACTCTTAGAGGTGCCGAGCTTCTAGTTTCAACAGCTTTGATTACTGCATCTGGGCTATCATATCCGTGAATCTTCTTGGCGAAATTCGGAACCGCCTCTCTAATCGCCTCATACGCGAAGTCCGGAAGAGATGCTATGACCGTATCTGCTTTTCCAGAGAGGAACTCACCCATAGTACATGTTGGAGGTTTGTAGTTTCCACCACCGTTTACAAAAGCGAGCTTTTCGTACTTCTGCTGGAATCTAATGCCAGCTAGAACATCATCAGATTCAAAATCACTCACTCTCACATCGCAGAGAATGCCGCTGTTAGCAGTCCCACTATCTCTCCGTCTGTTGCTCATGCCGTTAACGCAGACTTCTCCACTATGTGTCGAGCAAGTTACAACCTCTCCACCAGGGCACATGCAAAAAGAATATACACCTCTACCATTGCTCGCTTTGTACGAAACCTTGTATTCCGCTGGCGGAAGCCTATCCTCTGCACCGTACTGAGCTCTATCGATTAGCTCCTGCGGATGCTCCATTCTGACTCCTATAGAAAGTGGTTTCTGCTCCATCTCAAGTTTCGATTCTTTGATAAGCTCATATGTATCTCTTGCGCTGTGACCAGTTGCCAAGATCATTGCATTAGTCGCAAGTACTTCCGTTCCTCCGTCTAGAAAAGTGATGGTAACAGACTCGAGTTCACCATTTGAAACCGATATATCGCTGAGTCTTGCTCCAAACCTAACTTCGCCACCGAGGTCAATTATCTGTTCTCTAAGCCTTATTATCACTGCTCTCAACACGTCTGTGCCTATATGAGGTCTATTTTTGTATATAATTTCTTCTCCTGCCCCTGCATCGGCAAAGGTTTCCATTACGAACTTAATATTAGGATCCTTGATGCCGCTGGTCAGCTTTCCATCGGAAAATGTACCAGCTCCACCTTCTCCAAAGAGAATGTTGGATTCTTCATTAAGAATGCCATTATTTCTAAAAGACTCTACATCTTTAACACGTTCAGACATCCCTTTTCCACGCTCTATGACAATCGGTCTATATCCATTCTTTGCAAGCTCTAGGGCAGCAAATATGCCACACGGCCCGAATCCTACGATAACTGGACGACCTATAAGCTTCTCACTTCCAGGCATCGGTTCCAATTTTTCAATTGGCTTATGTACGTTACACTTATGCTTTTTTGCAATTCTAGGCGATACCTCTACTCTTGTCGTAAAATCCACGGTATACACCATGAAAATTTTTGACTTATCCCTGGCATCTACCGACTCACGAGCAACCTGCCAAGTCATGATATCCGAAGCTTTTATTGATAGCTGTTTAGATATTTTTGCCGGTAAATCGGTCATTTCACGTCCCACAGGAAGCTTCACTTCGCTAATACGGTATGAATATTTACCAGGTGTATCTCCGTCGCGCCACACTCTATCTACAATTTTCGCTTCCATACTTTATCCTTCTTTACAACCCTATTCATATCTAAAGTTAAATACGGTCTGCTGCTGCAGCACCTGCACGCTTTCCAGATAGAAAAGCATGATTTAGGTTATATCCTCCGCAAAAGCCGTCGTAATCTAGAACTTCACCAACAATATATAGATTCTTTACTAGATTTGATTCAAACGATGATTGATCAACTTCAGATTCTACAACTCCACCTGAAGTGCACTGTGCTTCTTTCCACCCCTTCTGGCCTGTCGGCTGGAACTTAAGAGCACTCGCACTTGCTACTAGCTTATCTCTAGCTTCCTCTGTTGTTAACACCATGGAGCTTTCTTCAGGTTTAAAGCCTGCCTGCCTAATTATTTTAAGTGCTACACCTTCCTTGTAGACAGTTTTAAACACATCCACAAGCTTCTCGCTTTCTAAAAATTCATTATGTGTATTAGAAACTCTCTCGGCCGTACGCTTTAAAACCTCTCCTAACTCTACATCTCTACATAAATCGAGTTCGATTTCGAAGTTAGAAAAAGTATCACCTGGTTCAAACTTCATCATCTTAGATAGATTAAATACGCATATGCCTGAGAGTCCAAACTTAGTGAATTGAACTTCTCCACATTCTCTATGTATTTCTTCGCCATTCTTAAAGAGCTTCGCTTCCGCACGAACTCTTGTACCTGATAGCTTTGATAAATCTGCCCGACTACACTCTATCGGAGCAAGCGAAGGCACGAGTCTAGTTACTGTGTGGCCAAGTTTCCTAAGCCATCTGTATCCGTCTCCAGTTGAACCGTATACAGGTGCGGACTTGCCACCTACCGCTATTACAAGGGCTGACGAATATACGGTGCACTTAAGGGCATTAGCCGATCTACCGTGGTCACTTGTTTCTCTCATGGAAACCGTTGTTAAGAATTCAGTCTTATCAGAAGCATATGATACTTCCAGTGTGGTAACCCCGGTATATACCTTTACACCGAGCTGTTTTAGCCTTAACTCAAGCAGTTCTGAAACATCAGCAGCAGACTCGGATGCAGGGTAGAGAAATCCGTTGTCATTACTCTTAGTCACTATACCTAGGGAGCTCAAAAAACTAATAACTTCACTATAACCTTCTGCATTAACATTAGTTATATTGCATCTTCCATTACCAGTCGCGCGAAGCTTACGGCCCATGATTTCATTTTTTTCAATCAAAGCCACATCAAGCTTAGAATTGCTTCGCTTGGCACTTATAGCTGCTGCCATACCTGCTGGACCGCCGCCAATTATTAAAATGTCACTTCTTAGAGTTTTGGGAATTTGAGGGCTATGGAACGCACCCTTTTCCCTCATGTGCTTTTGCGACATAAATACACCTTCTTGCATATATAAAATCATATAATTATATCATAATGGGCTAATACAAACATGCCTAGATGATTGTGTTAGCCCATAAGTCTTATGATTATTTAATTTATAAATAGCCGTATATTATGCGAACCTCTCCGTAGCAGCCTTTAGCTGTTCAGCCTTATCTGTATCTTCCCATCTTACTCCAAGTGCATCTCTACCGAAATGTCCATATGCAGCTAGTGATCTATAGATTGGCTTCAGAAGATCAAGCTGCTTTATGATAGCAGCAGGTCTCATATCGAAATTCTCTCTCACTAGCTTGGCGATATCTTCATCCTTGAGGTTTGCAGTCCCATAAGTGTTTACATATACGGAAACCGGCTCTGCGACGCCGATAGCATAAGCTAGTTCAATCTCGCACTTACGAGCAAGTCCAGCAGCGACGATGTTTTTTGCAATATATCTAGCCATATATGCACCACTTCTATCAACTTTCGTTGGATCTTTACCAGAGAATGCACCACCCCCATGGCTAGCATATCCACCGTAAGTATCAACTATGATTTTACGTCCTGTCAGACCAGAGTCTCCCTTTGGACCACCGATTACGAATCTGCCAGTAGGGTTAACGAACAGCTTGGTTTCATCGTCGATTAGCTCGGCAGGGATAATAGGTTTAATTACATGCTCAATCATATCGCGTCTAATCTGCTCGAGAGTTGCATCTGGATTGTGCTGAGTTGAGATTACTACAGTGTCAACTCTTACAACCTTGTCATCATCGTATTCAACTGTCACCTGCGTCTTACCATCAGGTCTTAAGTAGCTCACTGTACCATCTTTTCTAACTTCAGCAAGCCTTCTTGCTAGTTTGTGTGCGAGAGAAATAGGCATTGGCATGAGTTCTTCCGTCTCATCACAAGCGAATCCGAACATCATACCTTGATCTCCTGCACCGGTCATGGAATCATCGTCAGCTTCCTTTCCTTCCTTAACTTCAAAGGATTCATTTACACCCATGGCGATATCAGGTGACTGTTCCTCGATGCTGACGAGAACTGCACAAGTGTTACCGTCAAAGCAAACTTCACTGCAATCATATCCTATGCTTTTAACAACACCTCTAACAATTCCCTCAATATCTACAGTGCAAGTAGTCGAAATCTCACCAAATACGATTACAAATCCCGTCTTGGTTGCTGTCTCGCATGCTACATGAGCATGAAGATCTTCGGCAAGTATAGCGTCAAGAATCGCATCAGATATTTGATCGCAAACTTTATCAGGATGACCTTCTGTAACCGATTCTGATGTAAATAATTTCTTCATTAAAACCTCCATTGAGCATAACTGCCCTTCTTTAAATAAAAAACTCTTCAGCATGAGCCACATGCATGAAGAGACAAATTTCATCTATGAATATGTCTCCTCATCTTTCAGGCTTTGCCTGTGGGACTTGGCACAACCGCAAAATGCGATGCTGCCGCGAGTTCATCGGGCCCATTCCCTCACTCGCTCTTAATAAGGATTGTAGAAATATTATATATGTAAATCTGTTAGTGTCAAGTTGCATATGTTACATATCATGGTTTTTTGAGAAAAATGCTATCTATAGCGAGATTAATACTCAGTTTTGGTATAATTATGGTGTTATGGATTGACAAGGAGAATTAATATGCCCAAGCTAAGAGTTGTAGAAGGTAAACTTTCCAATAAATATAATCATTTTAACGACTATCGTTTTGACTCATGTATAGCTACAGACACTCGTCTTATGGGTGTCGTAGCAATGAAAGTCTCATGGACCGCAAAGGACGGAAGTAGAGATAAGCTTTTCCAGATTATTCATCTCGATTTTTCAGAATACGGCGTAGATGATTACCATGAGATATTCTCTAACGCTGACAACCCTGAAGGTGGCCGTGAAGTTATGTCTGAATGGAAACGTATATCGGGTGGCCTTGGAGGCACCGAAGTGAAGATCCCATTCTTTACACTTGTACAGCTAATTGATGAGGTTGTAGCGACGAACGAAAAATATTATGAAGGTCACGAACCGTTTATTCAGGCCTTTCGTAAAGAAACATTGACGAGGCTTAAACTTATGAAGGAGGCCTCTATTAATCTACTTTATGAGGGCAATAGCTTTGAAGAAAAGAGTAATGAAGTACAGCAGTTAGTCTGCAAATCCCCTCTCACATCATTTGAACTTATCAACTACTTCCTCATGAGGATGCTAGATAAAGATTTTCATGGTGCTTCATTCCTCGGGGATGTGACCACCAGCGAAATGCAGCAAAGCAGGTTTAATGAAATTGGACTAGCTGAGCTGGTCAGGAATAAAATATCAAAAGAAACCACTGCCGATACTCCTAGCGGTGAAGATGCAGTGTACAAGTGTAGGTTCACAGCGCTTTCCGATTCATATATCTACGGTGAAGTGCTCATCAAACTTTCACCGCGCAGCATCATGCGAACACGCCGCGTCCTAGAATTCGAAGTGACGACTCTAATGCGCATCTCCAGTTACGAGGCAGCGCTCCAGCTCCAGCAGGCCGAATATGTAACACTGTACGAATTAACAGTGCCTGCAGAAGCATTCGATCTCGACGATTCCGTCTTTGGGGCAGATACCACCATGTCGCCAGCCCCGAACGGAATCACATATATCCTGTACAATAAGGATAATTACCATGTGGATTCATCAAACTATTTTATGAACCATGATATGTATGGAGCTTATCTATTGACACCTAATAACGAGCTCGTGGTCATGAGTCATGATATCATCAAGATAACCAATATGGAGGCAGATATAAGCAGAAGCTTGAATGCTAGCAAACTTGAACTAAAGGGCAGGTACAAGCTAGAGACACAGGTCTTCAAGAGCTTTTGTGAGGCGCCTGGAGCAAAATTTAGTGAGATGATTTATAACCCTGAAAATAACGAATGATTTTATCCGTCAAGGGTTGTTCTTTTTTGACTATCAAATTTGGTGCTAGTTATCCACATCGCTATAATCCCAATAAAATGCACACATCACGAATTATCCACACAAAAGTCAAAAATTGTATACAATCTTTTCAACATGATAAGGTGGATAAGTTGATAAGATAAAATGCACATTTTACAAGACTTAGCGATTCTAATCTGATATGCCAAGAGAAGTTATCAACAGTTTTTAAAAATGTTTTTATATATTTTTGTTCGATTTGCGGAAGAAAAATTTAACAAGGGGGAAATATGACTACAGAAAAAGTTTTCCACAATAATCACTACTTAAAAACACTAGAGGCAACAATAACTGATATAGTTATTTCCAAAGGAAGGACTGAAATTATAACAGATAGAACCATTTTTTTCGCTGAGGGTGGTGGGCAACCTGGTGACAGAGGGATCATTCATCTATCAGATGATAGCAGCAAAATAGTAACCATTTTTGATACTCATGATTCAGGTGATGCAGTGGCACACTACACAAAAGACGATGTCCCTTTTGTGATTGGAGACAAGGTTACTCTAGAGCTAGATTGGACATTCCGCTTCTCAAATATGCAGAGGCATTATGGCGAGCACATACTGAGCGGTGCAATATACAAATTATATAAGGGCTCTAACAAGGGTTTCCATATGGGTCAGAATTATATAACCATCGATATTGATCTCGGCGGTGAACTCATGACGGAAGAAATGCTAGAGGCCTCCGAGGATCTCGCCAATGAAGCAATATGGGCAAATCTTCCTATACAAGCTCACAAATTTGACTCAGTCGAAGCTGCCAATGAGATGCCTCTTAGAAAAGCCGTTAGCGATAAAGTAGATGGTGATGTAGTAGTTGTCACGATAGGAGATCCTGCAAGTCCCTTTGACTGCTGTGCATGCTGTGGCACCTACCCTGCTTATAGCGGAGAGGTTGGCCTTATAAAAATATTTAAGGCCGAGCCTAACAAGGGCATGACTAGAATCTTCTTTGACTGCGGCCGAAACGCACTGCTTCACTACCGTGAGTCACACAAGATTCTTACTGAAGTAGCTGAGAAATTTTCATCTAAGCCAGAGAATCTCATGAATGCACTTGCAAAAAAAGACAAGGAAGAGACTGAGCTGAAAGGAGAACGCGCAAGTCTCGCTGAATATGTTCGCAATGCTGAGGCAGAAGCGATTTCAAATAGTTATGAGTCTAGCATGGAATTCATATACAAGGAGTACGACAACATCTACCCTAACGACATCCAGAAGCTTGGATTTATGGCGTTAGAGATGATCGATGGGAATAAGCCCCTCCTCGCTCTCGCAAATGCCACTTCTCATACGCTCATGCTCATTTCCGACGGAACCTACCATTGTGGCAACCTCGTTAAAGAACATGCCAAGGATTTTGGTGGAAAAGGTGGTGGCCGCGATGATAACGCGAGAGCACAATTCGGCAGCAAGGATGATTTAGAATCATTTGTCAAAGCGATAAAACAGAATATATAGCTTGATACTTTGTCATTATATTGTGTTATAATCAGCTTAAGGAGGCGGTGTTATGTCAAATAAAGTCATAGTAACAATCGGAAGAGAATTTGGTAGCGGAGGTCATGAAGTTGGTAAGCGACTTGCGACAGAGCTTGGAATAAAATTCTATGATAACGAATTCATCAGCATGGCAGTTCAAAAGACTGGATTCCATGAAGACTACGTTAAGAACAACGAGGAGAAGGCCCCTGATTTTGCAGCTAGTGCACTCTTTTCAGGAATCGAGCTGTATCAACCATCTCCATACGATAAGATTCAGGCAGAGGAGTACAAGATTATCAGAGAGATCGCTACTGAGGATAGCTGTGTTATCGTTGGTCGTGGTGCTGATTACATACTAAGAGATCAGTCACACGTTAGCATCTTCCTTTTCGCTCCTCTAGAGGATAGAGTAAAGCGTAAGCTCGCTCTATTATCTGGACAAGATGCGAAGAACATGACTCCTGCTCAGATGGAAAAGATTGTTAAGCAGATGGACAAGCAGCGCCGCAGATACTATGAATACTACACCGATACTAAGTGGGGAGATAGAGATTCGTATGATTTGCTCATCAACACCAGCCGTGCAGGCATCGATGGTGCAGTAAAGATCATCAAGACATACATCGAGTCGGGTCGTGGCGAAAGCATGATGCCAGACTAGATTTCGATTTCGGTCTCAACTCTAAACTAGAACAATTCTTAAATAGCAACATAAAATGCAGATGTTTATGATTGAATCAGTGAAGATTCTTTCTTTAGACATCTGCGTTATACATTTCTAATTCGGATAAGTCGAACTATATCGACTTCAAATACTCAACCTCTGCTGGTCCAAGCTTTCTATAGCCGCCACCTGCCAGTCTCCCGATTACTAAATTACCAATCTTAATCCTCTCTAACTCCTGAACTGGCGCACCGACAGCCTTAAACATACGGCGAACCTGGTGATTCTTGCCCTCATGTATGGTGATATCAACTACCGTTGAGTTTCTATTGTGCTTTCTCACCTCTACATTGGCAGGCGAAGTTTTAAATCCTCCTATATCTATGCCTTTTTCAAGTCTAGCAATCTTACCGCGTGTAAGTATGCCAGATACTACCGCACGGTAAGTCTTGTCTAGTTCCTTCGACGGATGCATGAGTTTATTTGCAACATCTCCGTCATTTGTAAGAATAAGAAGACCTGAAGTATTATAATCTAGCCTTCCCACAGGAAAAATTCTCCTATCCTCGTCTTGGATAAGGTCGAGAACCGTCGGTCTATTCTTATCATCCGAGGTAGTGGTCACATAGCCTACCGGCTTATTGAGCAGTATATATGTCTTGCCAACTTCATGCGATATCTTCCTGCCCTCGCACAGAACCTCATCAACTGGCTGAACGTCATATCCCGGCTCTTTCATCACAGCACCATTGACAGCCACCTTGCCGTCTATTATGAGCTGATCAGCCTTTCTCCTGCTCGTTACACCACAGGAAGCTATATATTTATTTATCCTCACTGTCCGCATCTCCTTCGAAATTAATAGATAGCTGCTCGTGAGCATTCTCCACTTCGTATTCTTCAATATCGTCGAACTCTGTTATATCTGGTAGATCCTTGATTGAAGAAAAGCCAAATTTCTTGAGGAACTCGTCTGTCGTCTTGTACAGCAGTGGACGACCAACGCCTTCTGACCTGCCAGCAACATCGACTAACTCCTTGCTCATTAGACCATCTATGACTCTCTCGCTCTTAATACCTCTAATTGAATCAATCTCTCCCTTAGTAACAGGTTGTCTGTAAGCTATGATGGCAAGCACTTCAAGCGCTGCCTGCGATAGCTTCTTAACCTTGACTGGTGTGCAGAGTTTCTCAATGAATATCTCATTTTCAGCTTGTGTCACAAACTGAAAAGCCCCATCCACCTCTCTGATTCTGATACCACGCCCCATCATCGCGTATTCGCGTTGCAGCTCTAGGAACAACTCCTTGACTTCCTTCTTGTCAGCATCTAGAACTTCTGCTGCATCCTTTACCTTAAGTGGCTCTCCCCAGACAAACATCATCGATTCAAGTGCTGATTTCATTACCTTATCATTGTACATCTGTCTGAACCTCTTTCTTAATAACACTGATATTCCCGTAGTTTTTCTCTTGCCTTGCATCAACTTCTTGCATCTTAATCATCTCAAGAAGTGACATAAATGAGAGTGTAATGTCGTATCTGTCCGCCTCTACAGGCACGAGCTCTGTAAAATCAATACATCCACCGACAGAAACTCTGTCCTTTATAATATCTGTCATATATTTTATGCGATCTTCTATTGAAGTCCGCTCTCTCTTTATTCTCTGGTATCTCTTTTTTACATCTGCCACACGCTTTTTCTTCTGCAAGAAAGCATTGAACGCGTTAACAAACTGCTCTATGTCTGCCTTTAAAAGCTCATCCGGAGATTCAAGGTACTGTGACATATCCTCGGCTGGTTTCTCATGTATGCACTGATTTGCCTCAAGCCTCTCCTGGAGCATCTCGGCAATCTTCTTAGTTCGTACATATTCGGCAAGCCTGCTTGCAAGCTCCATACGTGGATCTTCGTCAATTACGACTTCACCAGTGTCATTAACACGAGGAAGCAGCATATGTGATTTAAGCCTGATTAGTATAGCTGCTAGGACTATGAACTCACTGCTCACTTCGACATTAAGCTCGCCCATCTCTTTGAGATATCCTATGTACTGCTCCGTGATTTCAGCCACTCGTATATCGTATATATCCATCTTGGCATTCTGAATCAGATAAACCAGTAGATCGAATGGCCCTTCAAATTTATCAATTCTTACTTTGTACAAGTGCTGCCTCCACGTTTGAATTCATCATCAAAAAATATTTCTTCTAGGTATAGCCCTTCTGGCGGTGCCGTAAATCCCGCTTTACTCCTATTAGTGGATGCTATAATAGATTCCATCTCGCTAGCTTCTCTCTTGCCAATTCCAATCTCAAGCAAAGTACCGACTAGAATTCTAACCATATTATACAAAAACCCATCACCAGTGACCCTGATAATGGTTCTGTCACCTTCATCTGTTACGGTAATATTAGTGATTGTCCTGACCGTTGTCTCTCTAGGTGTGCCACCTGATGTTTGAAATGAAGCGAAGTCATGTGTTCCAACAGCGAATCTTGCAGCCTCACACATCGCATCATGATCTAGCTCTAATCCAAATTGATACACATGATTTCTCTCGAATATGTCACCACTTCTATCAATAATATACTTATATGTCTTGCCATGACAAGAAAATCGTGCGTGAAAATCTTCTGGAACTTCATGCGCCGAAATAACCTTAATATCACCAGGAAGTCCACTTCTCCCTAGACCACCTGCCCCGAATCTTCTGTTCATTATATCTGCTAGCTTATCAGTTGGAAGTGGATTGTCCCATGTAAAGGAACAACATTGACCTAATGCATGTACCCCTGTATCTGTTCTGCTTGTGCCATTTACAGGCACTTCATATCCAGCGATAAAACGAAGCACATGTTCAACTTCGCCTTGTACAGTTCTAACATCAAGCTGCTTCTGCCAGCCGTGAAAGTTCGTCCCGTCATATTGAATTTTAAGAAGAATATTCTTGCTTCCCTCAGACATATTTACCTTTCTATATAGTAATAAAAATAAACTTCGTATCTTTCTCTATAAGATTCCTATGTTAGTTTAGCTAGCTTCACTATAGTAGCACAAGAGGAAGATAATCCCATAGCACCAATACGTATAAAGTTACCGCCGGAAGCGCATATACGAGCATAGGTCTATGTTCATCCACATCGAATTTATTCGCTATGCTCAGATATACTATGTGTATAAGTGCGAATATAGAAATCAAAATAAAAATAGCAATCACGCCGTGAACTCCCGTCACCAGCCCAATCGATATGTAAAACTTGAGATCTGCGCCACCGATTACGGTCTTGTGATATATAATTCTTCCTAACCCATATGTAGCAAGTCCAAGCGACAATCCGATGAGCGCACCGTAAAGAGGTTCGAGTAGTCTCTCGTTAAAGCTCACAAAACCAACTGCAGATACAGCTAATAGCACGTTCAGTTGATCAGGAACTACCCTGTACTTAGCATCACATATAGCCATCATGGTGATAATAAATATCAAAAGCATACCGGCAATCATAAACTGCGACGATTCCCTTATAGACAAAAATACACCGCTCGCTCCGAAGAATACTGTAAAAACAAGCTTCCACGGAGTGCTAGGAAGTCTCTGTTTCTCGCCCTCAATATCTGCGATAAGTGATGGGGGCAGATTTTCTCCCTCCTCCTGGAACCATCTCACAGGCATGTTATTGAACCAGACAACTGCACCATTCCCTAGCAGTAATGCGATAATTACTGAAATTACCGATTTAATTATCATAAATACGTAATATTGATCCATTCGCTAATTATAACATACAATATAATGGATAAGGCACCCTAAAGGGTGCCTTAATGTACCTATTATAAGCATTTTATCAACAAAATCTATCTTTTATTCGATTGTCTCCATACATTTAAATTCTTAGCAGACTCAACAAGCTCATCTCTGAAATCAGGATGCGCTAATCCAACGAGCTTTTCAGCACGTTCCCACACGGAAGCCCCTGCAAGATTTTCAATGCCGTACTCCGTTACCATGGTGTATGCTTGACTGCGTGGGTCCGTAATTATATCACCACCAGTGAACGTAGGTTTGATATTAGAATGTAGATTCCCCTTTTTATCCGTATACGTAGAAGGTAGTGCGATGAAGCTCTTAGCTCTAGGATTCTTGAAACCTGCAGTGAGGAAATCGAGTTGCCCTCCAGTTCCACTGATGTGCCTTGTGCCCGCACTTTCTGCTGAAATTTGTCCAAATAAATCAACAGCAATACAACTGTTTATGGAGACGAAGTTGTCGATTTCTCCTATTACAGAAAGGTCGTTTACATAATTTATCGGAGCACAGCACATGCTAGGGTTGTTTGCCACCCAGTCAAATAATTCTTTTGTACCGTGGGCGATACTGAAAACCGATTTACCTCGCATTATGTCATGCTTATTTAAATTTGTTATCTTACCTGCCTTGTACATATCTAGATAAGCATTTACTAGCAGTTCCGTGTGTATCCCTAGGTTCTTGAGTTCAGACTCGGCAATTAGCTTTCCGATTGCATCTGGCATACCCCCGACTCCTAGCTGAATGCATGCCCCATTAGTCATTCGATCAACAATAGACTCAGCTATCTGCTGCTCCACCGGGCCAGCCACAATTGAAGGGAATTCAGTCAACTCTTCATGCACACCTTCGATAACCATATCTACTTCTGATATATGAATCGTATTCTCTAGTCCATGAACGAAAGGTAGCTTCTCATTTACCTCAAGAATGATAATATCAGCTACATCGAAAACTGCGCGAGCATGAGAATTGCTCATCGACATGTTAAAGTAGCCATGTTCATCCATCGGTGTTACACCCATGACAGCAACATTTACCGTGAGAAAACGCCTGTAATAGTCAGGAAGATTTCTAAATACCATAGGAATGAACTTGCAAAGCCCCCTATCAGATAGCTTTCTCTCGTATCCAATCATATGCCATGAGTTATATGTAAAGTGTTCTGCCTCTGGATCCTGTTCAGCTATCTGAAGTGGTTTAGTTATGAGTAGAGCACGAACTTTTACGTCCTCAAGTTCATTTTTTCTTGCTGCAAGCGCCTCATCAAATAGAGTTGGAAAGCCCTGATAGCATCCGAAATCAACCCAGTCACCACTCTTTACGACCTGCGCAGCTTCGCTAGGTGCTTTTAACTTTGAATTATATAGTTCTCTATAGTTCATTGATATCCTCTAACCTTTCGTCTATCCAAGTTCTAATATCGTCGTACACAGAGTCTCTGTCTGTCTCATTAAGGATCTCATGTCTGTCATCATAATACAGTTTGATGTCCACTATGCACTTCGTATTACTCACGTACTGCATATATGCTTTTCTAACGCCTTCACCGAAGTCACCTACTGGGTCTTCTGCACCAGAAACGAAGAGCATAGCAAGGTTTGGAGCGATCGTCTTAGCTCTATCCTTGTCAATACACCTCAAGATACCTTTAAACATCTCTTTGTATGCATTTACAGTAAAAATAAAGCTACACCACTCTTCATCGCAGTACCAATCCACGATTTCAGTATCCTTGGTTAGCCAGTCAAACGGTGTTCTTGCCGGCTTAAACTTTTTATTATACGAGGAGAATGCCATAGAGTTAATGAGTTTACTTCTATACCGAGGTCCCCTCACAGCTTTAAACAGGGATGCCAGTGCACTTCCCGCATGCAAAACCAAAGCATTAGGCTGGCCTGTCCCCATCACTATCGCGCCAGCTAGACCTTCAGAGTAGCTAATATCATCATTATCCGTTTCAGTTAAATACTGACGCAAGAGGAAGGAGCCCATACTGTGACCGAGTATGAAGTATGGAATATCTGGATATTCCTTCATCGTTCTATTTCTAAGTTCATGTATATCAGCAATCAGCGTTTCATTTCCATAATCACCAAAATACCCATAATCATCAGGTGTAAGCGCCGATTCCCCATGGCCCAGCAAATCATGTCCAACGACAACATATCCGTGATCGGTCAGATACGAAGCAAATGCACTGTACCTGCCAACGAACTCAACCATTCCGTGTATTATCTGTAGCACTGCCTTAGGCTTCTCATCTGGTATCCATTTTCTAACATGTATCGGAGTCTTCGCATCTCCTGACATAAATGTTTCATCAATCTTTTTCATAGGTTAATTCCCTGCCTGTAAATATCTGTGCGATGTACGCTATTTACATAGTTACTTTAAAATTTTCTGTCCGTGGAACTGATAATAGGTAGTCTGAAGTCTTCCGTTATATAGCTTACGTCTTCTATCAGCTTTTCTATCAAATATCTTCTCCACTTCGCGGTCAGTCGTAATCATGAAGAGAGACCACGTAGGATCTTTTTCAAGAATATCTTTTAGGCGCGCATAGATTTTATGAATCGCTTCCTTATCACCTATTCTCTCACCATACGGAGGATTTGTAATTATGATTCCGTTTGATTCATCCGCTCTGAATTTGCGCATGTCCATGCGGCTGAATGATATATCTTCTTCAACACCTGCTTCCATAGCATTGGCCATAGCTGCTGTAATCGCCTTACCATTTATATCAATTCCCTTGATGATGACTTCACTATCGTAATCAACAGCATTATATGCCGCCTGACGCTCTTCATTCCACAGTTCCTCAGGGATAAAGTCCCATCCCATCGCAGCGAACTTGCGGTTAAGACCAGGGGCAATATTTCTAGCCATCATAGCCGCCTCAATTAGTATCGTTCCAGATCCACAGCATGGATCCACAAGAATCCGTGGCACGTGGTCAGGATTATCCTTATCTCGGCGCATTACACCTTCCTTCCAGAAGCTAAGCCTTACAAGCGCTGCTGCTAGTGTCTCTTTCATTGGTGCTGCAACATCCACAGTCCTATAGCCACGCTTATGAAGTCCTGCCCCCGAAGTGTCGAGTAGTATCGTGACATGATTTTTGAGTATCGAAAATCTGACGCGATAATTTGTACCCGTTTCATCAAAGTGACTCTGCACGTAGAAATCAGAAAGCCTTGAAACTATCGCTTTCTTGATTATGCTCTGGCACGATGGAACGCTGTGCAGTGTGGATTTGACAGATGTTCCTACAACAGGAAATGCAGCATCAACCGTGAGATAATACTCCCAACCGATACCGCGAACCTGCTGGAATAATTCTTCAAAGGTTTCAGCCCTGAACTCAGTCACTTTTATGTAAACTCTATCAGCAGTCCTGAGCCAAATGTTGGTGTGAGCTATGGCTCTCTCATCACCGATAAAGGTAACTTTCCCATCTTCGACCTTCAATACACTGTATCCAAGATCCTGCAACTCCATCTTTACTACCGCTTCAAGTCCAAATGTCGCTGTTGCAATTAATTCATACTTCATATACTGTACTTTCTTGAAAACTCGTCATAGAGCTCTGCGAATTGAGGATTAACTTATCTTTGACACCACTAATAATCAATAAATTAAACTATATATATTTTAGTATTTTATCATATTGCTTATGTGTCTGCCTCGTTTTTGAAAATAATTTCAATTCTTTTGGAATTGTTATTGTACTACTATATTTATGAGCTATTTTATATCCAATCACTGCCTTGCAAATCTACTGAATTTTAAAAGCGCAGCATAAAGCTGCGCCTTCAAGAAGAAAAATTAAAAAAGTGTATATCTATAAATGATATTTTAATGAATGGAAACCTCTGAAAACTGGAACTCCAGTATATGTGAGTACGTCTACCTGATTAGTCATAGCCTGATATGCACCAGATGCGAGAGCCGCAATTTCCCACTCCCCTGGCATAACCCATGTTTCTGAAATCCAGTCCACATATTTCTCTAAACTTCTTACTATATATTCGCTTCTTGCGAGCCCACCTGTGATGAGGATTGCATCCACATCGCCTTTGAGCACGCATGCACATTCGCCCACAGCCTTTGCAAATTGATAAATCATAGCATCGAGAACTAGCTTAGCGTATTCATCATTGTCCTCTTCTATACGTCTCATGATTTCCTGAACATCAGCAGTTCCTAAGTGACTGCTAAGTCCACTATTCCTAACAATCAAATCTTCAAGTTCTTCGTGCGTGTAGTCCCCACTAAATGCCATGTCAATTATTTTCTTTGTCGGTATCGTTCCAGCTCTTAAGGGTGTCATTGGACCATCGCCGATTAGATTATCGTTGCTATCAATCATCCTACCTTTACGATGCGCCGTTATAGATACACCGCCGCCAAGATGGCAGATGATGAAGTTTGACTCATTATAAGCTATGCCTTTTTCCAAACAGTAGCGTCTTGCTACCTCCTTCTGATTTAGGCAGTGAACGTGACTATCTCTATAAATCCCTTTGAGGCCTGTAACTCTAGCCAAATCCTGAAATTCATCGGTATCTGGCGGATTTACGATATAAGCCTTCGCATCGTATTTGTTGGCGAGCTGCCTTGCTATTTGAGAGGCAAGTAGAGCAGGATGGTGTATTCCTGAAGCTGCAGTCTCACAATCGTATATGATTTTATCATTTATACAATATACACCGCTGGTTGAAGGAAGAAGCCCTCCACCTCTGCCGACAAACGCATCAACCTCTTGCAGATTAACTCCATTACATGCACACCTGTTTTCAACGAGTAGCTTTCTGTAGCTGAGCTGTTCCTGTATGCTGCCAAACTGGGAGAGTTCATCTTTCTTATGATATATATTCTCGATAAATATCTTTTCGCAGTTGTGATAAAACCCGAATTTCGTCGATGTCGACCCAGGATTTATAGCTACTATGTTATATATCTTTTCTTCCATAATGTCCCCCTATGGCAGTTATGAAGAACAGGGGAATGCAGGACGTGCCCGCACACCCCTGTACTTGCCTATTATTAAGCAGTTCCTTTCGCTGCTTTAATTGAATCGATTAGCAGTGGAACAACCTTAAATAAATCACCAGCAATTCCGTAATCTGCAATTTCGAAGATTGGAGCCGTCTCATTCTTGTTGACTGCTATGATGCATTCAGAATCCTGCATTCCAGCCTTGTGCTGAATCGCTCCAGAGATTCCTAGTGCAACATATATCCTCGGATGAACAGTCTTACCAGTCTGTCCTACCTGATGATCCGCACTGATCCAGCCTGCATCCACGCAAGCTCTCGACGAACCTACTACGCCGCCGAGCAGTTCCGCAAGCTCAGTTGCAAGAGCTATACCGCCCTCAACATCTTTTGCGATTCCTCTGCCTACAGATACGATTACATCAGCACCGATTAGGTCTACCATTTTCTTAGCAGCCTTAACGATATCTAGAACCTCTGTCTCGATATCAGCAGCTACAAGTTCGAACTCTGGATGCACAATCTCTACCTTTGCTGCACCAGCTTCATCGTAAGGTCTCTTCTGCATTACCCCAGGTCTTACAGTTGCCATCGCCGGTCTGAACCTTGGGCAAACGATGGTAGCCATCAGGTGTCCACCGAATGCAGGACGAGTCATCTTGAGGTTGGTATTTACATCAAAGAGCTTAGTATCAAACTTCATGTTGTCTACATCTAGAGATGATCCAGAGCGCAGGAAGTTTATATATCCATCGAGATCAATATCGAGGTGTGTACAGTCTGCGCAAAGTCCTGTATGAAGTCTTGCTGCACATCTAGGCGCAAGGTCTCTGCCGATGTTAGATGCTCCAAATAGCATTACCTCAGGTCTAAACTTCTGCACCGCTTCGCTGATAACCTTAGTATATCCGTCAGTGGTATAATTTTTGAGCAGTGGGCTGTTATATACGTATACCCCATCTGCACCGTAGCCGCCGAGCTCAGCAGCGAGATCATCTACATCATCTCCGAGAAGTATTCCATATAGATTGCATCCTAGCTCATCTGCTAGTTTCCTGCCCTCGGATATAAGTTCAAATGTTGTTGGCATCATCTTGCCTTGGCGCTGTTCGCAGAACACCCATACATTCTTGAAAGCGTCGATTTGTGAACTATCGTAAGCCATTTTGAATTCTCCTTTCTATATGATGTGCTTGCCTGTCAGAATCGATACAAGCTCATCAGTGGTATTCTTGTCTGAACCTTCCAGCATCATGCCGCCACCCTTAACTGGAGGTGTAAACGACTTATAGATGTTGGTTGGAGAACCCTTTAGTCCAATAGTAGTCTTATCGATAAGTGGATGATTCTCAAGTGCTGCAAAATCCATTATTTTAAGTGGCATATCCCAGCACTTTTCAGTTCCGATTACGCTCATATATCTAGGTGTATTGAGTTCCTTAATGCAAGTAATCATGCATGGTGTTGGAACTTTTACGAGCATATATCCATCTTCTAGCATTCTCTTGATAACGAGCGCATCACCTTCCTTGGTAACCTCACCAGCATATGTAACCTGTGGTAAATGTAGCTTCTCAGCAATCTGAGGTCCTACCTGTGCAGTGTCACCATCGATAGCCTGACGTCCAGCGATTATTATGTCATCCTCTTCGATTCCATAAGTATCTATTGCAGCTGCGAGAATCTGCGAAGTCGCATATGTGTCAGAACCTCCAAACTCACGAGCGGAAACTAGCACTGTCTCATCTACACCCATCGCCATGAGTTCTCTGAGCATTCCTTCTGCTGGCATAGGTCCCATTGTGAAGGCTACTACCTTGTATCCAAACTCTTCCTTTAGTGTAAGCGCCTGCTCTACAGCATTTAGGTCATCTGGGTTGATGATAGTCTGCATAGAAGCGCGGTTAAGTGTTCCATCCTCGTTTACTGCAACCTTGCCAGAGGTATCAGGAACCTGTTTTACTGTTACAAAAATTTTCATTTATTCCTTCCTCCTCTACTTAAGCAAATTATTTGCGATTACAACTTCCTGAATCTGGCTGGTTCCTTCAAATATGCTCATGATACGAGCATCTCTATAAAGTCTCTCTACTCTATATTCCTTGATATAGCCATATCCACCATGAATCTGTACAGCCTTGTAAGCGCAGCGGTTTGCAGCTTCTGCAGCGAAGTACTTAGCGATAGAGCAAGCCATTCCTGCCTGAGGAGAATTTTGGTCCTTGAGAGTAGCTGCGTGATATGTAAGCTGTCTTGCAGCTTCAACATCAGCCTGCATCTCAGCGATCATGAAGCTCACGCCCTGGAAATCCGCGATTCTGCGGCCAAACTGCTTACGCTCCTTAGCGTACTTTACAGCTTCATCGAGACAGCCCTGAGCTACTCCTACCGACATAGCCGCTACTCCGAGTCTACCTCCATCAAGGGTCTTCATGGCATATTGGAATCCCTTGTTGAGAGGTCCAATAAGATTAGCCTTTGGCACTCTTACATCTTCAAATACAACGTCAGAAGTTGGATATCCATTGATTCCCATCTTCTTCTCAGGTGCTCCAAGCGATACTCCGTCTGCGTGCATGTCTACGATGAACATCGAGATTCCACGAGAACCCTTCTGAGATAGATCTGTCTTTGCATAGATGATAATCCAGTCAGCCATAGGCGCACCAGAGATGAAACACTTACGACCATTGATGATAAAGTCATCGCCATCTGGAATTGCTGTCGTAGTGGTTCCACCCGCATCTGATCCTGCACCAGGCTCAGTCAGTCCGAATACTAGGATTTTTTCACCACTTGCAACCTGTGGGAGATATTCCTTTTTCTGAGACTCGCTCCCTGCTAGTAGAAGAGGACCTCCACCGAGCGAGTTTGATGTATTTGCATATATTGCAAGAACTGCATCCTGGCGAGCGAACTCTTCGTCCATGAGTACATATGTCAAGCTGTCAGCTCCAGCTCCGCCGTACTCCTCAGGAATCTTCACTCCCATAAATCCGTAGCGGGACATCTTCCTGTGCATATCCCAGTTGAATTCGCCGGTTTCATCTAGTTCATCCTGAAGCTCCTTAGTGAATTCTGTCTCTGCAAACTCGCGGAACAGTTTCTGCTGAAGTGCATGCTTTCGATCTAAAATCATTTACTTACCTCCTTAGCATGGTATCTCATGAGATGACTTGCCTTCTGTCAAAACCTCATAGATGCTGTCAACTCCACATGCTGCCATAGATTCAGCTGCTTCTTCAGTGAAAAATGCCATGTGTGGTGTGTGATATACGTTTACGAATGAACGCAGATATTTGAGCTTAAAGTAAGGCATTCCTTCAGTTCTGATAATGTCTGTGTTGTGTGGAATATGAATAATACCAGTCTCTCCTGGAAATGCATCACAGAAGAGCGCGCCGATTTTTTCACTCTCAATGCCCTCGATAATAGCATCTACATCGAGCAGTTCACCTCTCGCGTTATTGACGATAATCACTCCATCCTTCATCTTTGCCACTGCATCTCTATCAATCATGCCAGTTGTAGCTGGTAGTAGTGGCATATGGATTGTAATTACATCGCATTCCTTGTATATGGTATCCATATCAACGTAGGTTGCGTATTCCTTAACCTCATCGTCCTGAACCACATCGTAAGCTAGTATCTTACAGCCAAATCCGCTAAGAATCTTGATTACGGTTTTACCAATCTTTCCTGCACCGAGTACGCCAACTGTGAGGGATCTAAGCTCTCTGCCCATCTTGCCCTTGAGAGTAAAGTCGTTGTCATTTGTGTTATACAGTGCCTTCTTCTGGTGACGCATGCACATCAGAATCGCCATTACTGAGTATTCAGCAACTCCATTAGGTGCATATGTACCATTACAGAGCTTAAAGCCAAGCTTCTTAGCATACTCAACATTCATGTGATTGTAGCCAACGCAGCGTGATGCGAGTACCTTAACTCCCATCTTCTTTAGTTCATCAAGCACCTCGTTAGAATATGTGCTCTGCCCTAGAGTAGTGATTCCATCACTTCCTTCAGCAAGGTTAACCGTAGTTTCATCGAGATTAGCTCTCGTAATAATAACGTCTATACCGTACTTGTCACATAGATTTCTGATGACAGGCTCTTCATCAGGTCTAACTTCATATGCAGTAATTTTCATACCATTTCTCCTTTGTAAATCACTTTTCTTGTTTCAAACCTATGCATTTTCCCTGTAAATTTTTAATTAGTCCCTAAGTGCTGGATCCATATCGATTGCAGCACCACTCTTTATTAACTCATCTATAGCTTCAGCGGAATACCCCAGTTCACCGAGTATGTCCTTTGTCTGTTCTCCAAGATAAGGGCCTCTTTCATATGGAGGTAGTCCCATCTGGTCGAATAGAACTGGTGGTCTAACGAGTGTACGCTTATTTCCGTTGCTATAAGCCATCTCATAGAAGCAATCCGATGCCCAAGCCTGCTTATCTTCGAGGAGGCTATTCCATTCCTGAGCGATTGCATATGGCAAATCATTTGCATCCAGCAGCTTGCACCACTCGTCGCAAGTCTTCTTCTTAAACTCTGCAGTTATCCACGCCGAGAACTCTTCACGGTTAGGAATTAGATTCTTCTGTGGATAATATCTAGGATCATCAGCAAGCTCTGGATATCCCATTGCATTCATCAGTATTGGATAGTGCCTATCGTACTGAGGCATTGCTATCTGCAGCCATTGTCCATCAGCAGTCTCATAGCAGAGCACAAGCGGATTTCCGAGCTTCCATCTCTCCATAGGATACTGCGTACTGTCTGCTCCGTACTGACTTGCCTGTAGCATCAGTGAAATATCCCAGATTGCACTATGGAAAAGAGATACTACCACGTGATCTCCTTCGCCAGTCATCTTAGCCTTGAATAATGCTGCGAGAACTCCAGCTGCTAGGTTCATAGCAACCTGGTGGTCTCCGAAGCCCTGGACTGTTAGCATTGGCAAACTGTTCTTGTCACGTAGAGGTCCTAGGATACCGCCTCTTGCATAGAATGCAGTGAAGTCAAATCCTGGGAGATCCTTATCCGGACCCTTTTCTCCGTATCCTGATACGTATCCGTACACTAGCTTAGGGTATTTCTCGTGCAGAGTTTCCCAGTCTAAACCTGCTCTCTTGAGAGGTGATTGACGCCAGTTGCAGATAAATACATCTGCTGTTGCCAGGAGTTTCTCGAGGGCTTCTCTTCCCTCTTCAGATTTCGTATTGAGAGAGATGCAAGTCTTGCCTGCATTCTCAAGATCGTAGGATGTATTCTCCTTCTGATCCAAAGGTCTTCCTTCGTTTACGGCAGTGTAACGAAGCGGATCTCCCATAGGTGGCTCTACTTTTATTACTTCAGCTCCCAGGTCAGCTAAAAATCTGGCTGTGCAAGGTGCGGCGATAAATGTTGCCATCTCAACAACTCTGATTCCCTCAAGTGGTCTATTTCCCATTTTATCCTCCTTGAATTTATCTATATGCGCATTACGTTTTAAAACATTAACATGTCACGGAATGTTTCGAGATTAGTCTTAACCTGCTCGAACTGCTTCATCTGCCTGTCTACTTCAACTAGAGCAAGAGGTATATCAGCCTTTTCACATGCTTCCTTAATACATACGAAGTCGAATTCCTCAGGATCGCAGAACTTTGTCATTACTACGACAACGCCCTTTGCGCCTCTCTCCTTCGCTATATCTATAATCCACTGAATTCTTGGCTTTTCTACGTTGAAGAGAACTGAGCAATTGTCAGTGTTTGCAAACTTAACAGCGAGAGCTTGTAATGGATCATCTCCATCTGGCACATCAGTTCTATACTGCCTTGAATGTGCACAGACATCATCTGCTACGATATGAATCCCTATCTCATCGAAGACTTCACTTAATCCTGTCATGTCGGTAAGAATCCCAGATACAACTACTGGATAATTACCTACGCTCTCCTCGGAAGCCTCAAGCTCGGCGATAAGTTTATTTACAAGAGCTGTATGTTCCTCTACAAGCATATAGTTAGCGCTTGCAAATATGTCGCTTCTCTCCTGCACCGTCACTTCTGCGTGCCTTGCAAGTAGTTCATCCACACGTCTCATCGCTTCGTTGTGTTCGTTATAAAGCTTATTCGATTCAGTTAGCCTATCCATCGAGAACGTCGCGCCAGTACATTCCTCGAGATCCTTAATAACTCTTTCGTATCCAGCTCTCGTATATGCTACTCCATATGCAGGCTTTCTATTCTGCGGATAAGTCATAGGGATAAACTTGATGTCAGGGACTGCATACTTCCAGTTCTCACCCATGGTCTTAAGCGTGTCACAGAGAGATGGGATTATGATTGCACTCGCACCCTTGAACTTTCCATCTATTCCTAGTTCAAGGATTGATTGCACGATAGAGCACATGAATGCAGGAAAGTATTCCTTCGACCTGTTAAGCTCCATGTCGGCTCCCCAAGTTCCCATTGGAACAAGCCCCATCGAGTGCACAATTTCATCGGGTGTGTAGTAAGGAACCGTAAGCACAATTTTCTTGCCTTCTGTAAGGTATTTATCCATCTGCTTGCGAGGAGATGATGCTATCTCATGAAACTCTTTAATTGAACTGTATGTCATAGCTACTTATCTCCTTTCTCAGCTTTGTTTGACTCCATAATTTCCATAAGGCCCTGCACTCTCGTGTCATATTGTGCCTCAGAGAAGTTCCTTGGGTCTGCTTGATCTCCATCAAAGCTTGTAACTGGTATATCGCAAGCCTCTCCAATCTGTCTGCTCATCTCGTACATGAATCCGCTCCACAGCTTGCATGAACGGTTGGTGTGTACAAGCAAACCTTCAACGTGATTGTCCTTGCAAAGCTTAATTCTCTTATCTCGCGACTTCTCGAGGTTTATGGCATTTGGTACGCTACAATAGGCCTTAATCATCTCTTCAAACGAGTGATAGTCAAACCCAAAAGCATCCGCATATATCGTAGTTACCATGTTGATGCCTCGATCCTTGAGGCCATGTGATGTTGCTCTCAAATATGGCCAGCACGCGATTCCCTCGAACATGATTCTGTATTTCTCTTCTGCCCTAAATGTACTTGTTCCATTTAGGTGATTTTCCTTATACTCCTTGAGCAGTGTCTCCATCGCTTCGCCTGCTTCTTCCTTACCTCTTGCCGTAACCATTACAGCCATATGGTTCAGAAGGTCGAATCCATTGAATGGAGAAGGCACGTATTTTGCCTGTGCTGTTGCATCAAGCCATGCTCTGCTCGCCCTGCAGCTAAATCCGGTAACTTGTTTGAACTTTTCATCGTCCCATTTTAGATTAAAAAGTTTTTCAAGTTTGTGAACTGCATCCCAGAACTGAGCGGATACATATTCAACTTCAGCATCAGACACTTCGTAATCTGGGTTAAACGGTATGTCGAGGATAATCATTGGGATGTTTAAATTTCTTGCTAAATTCTCGTACCACTTAATCATGCAGTTGCAGATGTTATTGCAGCATAAAAGCACATCTGGCATCGCCACATCCTGTTCTGGACATTCTTTTAGCTTTGCATATGCAAGGCTCACCCTAGCATATGCGCATATATCATTTGAGTAACCATCTGCCTCAGCGACGTTGCACATTCTCTCTCCTGCACCTCGAGCAGCAATTCCTGCAGCCTGATTTTCAGGATAAGCAGTAGCAATGCCTAACGTCTCTGGGATCTCTACCGGAAAGTTGCTCGAAACCCATGCAACTGGAACGCCTTTCTTTTTAGCCTCAATTGCACTTGCGAACGCATCTCCAGCAATTTTACCAAGCTTGAATTTTGCTGAATTAGGATCAATAGGCTTCTTAGGCTTTTTGATTTCCTCTGCCATAACCATACCTCCTCATTTGTTTTGTCAATCTATTAGAAAAGTTTAATCATATATATTTCTTTCAATACCAAATCTGCACTATTATTGTTATTTTTATAACATCATTTCTTAAAATTTTTTACTGCTCTATAGAGCAGTAAAGCTATTTTTTATCTTTTCCTTACTTTTAAAAGCATATACAGCTGCACCAATTGCTCCAAAATACTGCGCGAGTGGATCATACTCTATCTGAACTTCGAGAGCCCTGCTCATCGCATCCCTCACAGCACTGTTTTTTGCAACGCCACCTGACATGCATACCTTCTCTTTTACACCAGCTCTACGCGCAAGCGAGCTAACCCTTGATGCTACGCTGTTACAGATTCCGGCAATTACATTCTCTCTGCTCTCACCATTTGCGAGCTGACTTATCACTTCAGACTCTGCAAAGACTGTACATGTGCTTGAGATAGTAGCCGGGCTATCTGCTTTTGATGCCAGCACCTCTAGTTCAGATATATCTGCTCTTAGTATGTTTGCCATTACATCTAAAAATCTACCTGTGCCAGCTGCACACTTGTCATTCATCACAAAGTTCGTCATTCTTCCTGAATCTTTCAAGCAGATTACTTTTGCGTCCTGACCTCCTATATCTATTACAGTTCTCACTTCTGGAAAAATAATTTGACTTCCTAGCGCATGGCATGTTAGTTCGCTTACTTCTAAATCACATCCTTGATATTTATTTCTGCCGTACCCAGTAACAACGCTACATGAAATATCAGATTCTTTAAGTCCTGAGATCTTCATAATCTCCGCTATGACTTCCTCTGGACCAGATGTACCAAGACCTCCAACTCTTAGAGCCTTTGCGACAATCCTTTTTCCATCTTCGAGTACCACGCTCTTCGATGTAGTTGATCCTATGTCTAGTCCAAGGGTAAACATCTGATAGCCTCCTTTCTATGTACAATTTCATTATATATCTCGTTATTTTATAGTCAACCAACTTTGTTAAAAAAATATTATAGTTGTTTTTCAAGTGTGTATTTAATTATTTTTAATAGTTTTGTTTTTATGACTCCAATAATTGAATTTCTAAGCGTTTTAATAAAAAAAGAAGGGGTTATCCCCTTCTTAAAACAGTTTTTCTATAAAAATTTTTAACAGCAATGTCCGTGTATTCGCTATTTTGTTCTTTTTATCTGTAAGATAAATCTTAATTGTAAAATTAATCCACCTTTATCTTATCCCAAAGCTTTGACATTCTCTCCATGCTCTTGGCGTCTGTACCATTCTTTTTAAGCTGCTTCATATACATCTCTTTTGGTACCCCCATCTTCTTATATGCACCAAGATACTTCTTGGAATAATTGGTCATGTACACGAAGAATCCGCCCATATATGCAGCACCTACTACAGCCAAAACTGCTGCTGCAATCCATGTCCAGAAAAACCCGCAAGCAAAAATCAAAATTATCCATACGATTCCGAGGATTCTATTAATCTTTGTAATTTTTTCAATATTGATAGATTTTGGAACCTGGATATCTTGCTCTTTCATCTGTTTCTTATATAAATTCTGCTGATAGCCTTTCGACTGTCTTATGTATTGTGGTGGTCTCTGCTTACCTTTGCTCATTTCATTATTCCTTTTCTAATTAATCTAGTGTAGTATTTTAACACAATTTATTTACTCCTTTCAAGCGATTTGAACATCTCTTGCATCGTTGGGTTGTTTTTGGTAAGTTTTTTTATCGTCAAATCCTCAGCTTTATTATTCGCTAGTCTCAAGTTATTTTCTGAAGAAGTTAAAGCCTTCTTGATCTTTTCAAGATGACTAATCGATTTATCTATCTCATCTATAGCTTCCTGGAACTTTCTAGATGCTAAATCGTAATTTCTTGCAAAAGCACTCTTGAATTTCTCCATGTCCTCCTCGAAATGTGTGATATCAACATCCTGCGCCTTCATCGTCTCCAGTTCCTGCTTATACTTAAGAGAGTTATACCCCATATTGCGAAGCAGAGATATCATCGAGATGAAAAACTGAGGTCTTATCACATACATTTTCTCGTATCTATGCGATACATCTACAATTCCTTGATTATAATACTCGTTATCTGATTCTAACATCGAAACAAGCACTGCATATTCGCACTTTTTTTCGTTTCTATCCTTATCGAGCTCCTTGAAAAAATCTTCATTCTTATGCTTCGTCGCTGTGGTATCCATCTCATTCTTCATTTCGAACATGATAGACACAACCTCTAATCCAGCATCATCCTTTTCCCTAAAGATATAGTCGCCCTTGCTTCCACTCCTAGCATCGTTGTCTTTTTCAAAATAAGCATTCTGAAATGCAGTTGATCTAAGCTTGTTAAATTCTATCTCACAGTGTTGCTCCAGGGTCTCTCCTACCATTTTGGTAGACTGGCGGGTCTTAAGATCCTTGTAATAATCAATTTGCTCATCCTTCATCTTAAGCTTGGTCTCATACTCATCCTTAAGCACCTGTATGTTCAGTTCAGCCTGCTTTTCGCTAACCTTTAGATCACCAGAGAGCCTTTGAAGCTGTTCCTTCTTCATTGAAAGTTCTTCATCCTTCGATGCAACAAGCTTACGGTACTCTTCGTCTTTTTTATCGACTAATTTCCTATACTCCGATTCCCTCTGCTGTACTGCTTCATTGATTGCCAATGCTTTCTCTTTATCATAAGCATTGATACTAGCACGAAGTTTTATTATCTCCTGCTCTTTGTCTGCGATAAGCTCCTGGACTCTCTTTTCAGTCTCGGCCTTAGCAAGATTTACGGCCGCAGCTTTGTCGTCTTTATACTGTTCCTCAGCACGCTTTATCTCATTATTGAATTCCCTATCTCTGACCTGTTTAACTATGGCTGCATAGCCGGCTTCATCAATTTGAAAGGCTTCGCCACACTTAGGGCATTTTATCTGCTGCATAATCTTCCTCCTACGAAGTGATACTTCTATTTTATACAAAAAAGCTTCGGTGAAAAAGCTTTAATCTCATCACCGAAGTTAATTTTTCATTTAATCGAATCAAATAACCTTCATTTTATTTTATAAGCAATAATAACATATTTACAAAATCCGCACGTTTCATAATACTATAGATTAATGCAGTCCAAACTACTTATCTTCAGGTATTACCTCGACATCTACATCTACCGCATCCTTGGTAAATTCATCTTCCAGTTCCTTACTAGCAGGTTCATCGCGATTGTATGACCTGGATTCCGAATAATAATACTGCTCAGATTCACCAGCACTCCGCCTGCCCCATCTCTTCGAGATAGCTTGAAATAGCACGAGTATGCCGACAACAATCCAAAAAACAGGGCTCAAAATTATAGCCATTACAACTGACAAAAGTATCAGCATAATAAATATTCCAATCAAGCAGCCGAGGCCACCGTCATCACGATAGTACATCTCTTTTCCCCCTACGTATTTACTTTCACCATATCGATGATTTATTTCTTATTCTATATCGCGTATTATAACACATCGTATTTGTGTTTTAGGTGACGCATTGATAAAGAACCCCTTATGAAAAACGTATAATAATATTAAAAAATGGGGCAAAAGCCCCATATCTTATATGAATAATATCTGCACTTATATTGGGTTTAGCCGAAGTACCTCTTTAGAAGACCAGCGAATGCCTTTCCGTGTCTAGCCTCATCTCTAGCCATCTCATGAACTGTATCATGAATTGCATCGAGGTTAGCAGCCTTAGCTCTTTTAGCTAAGTCAAACTTCCCAGCAGTTGCACCATTCTCAGCATCGACTCTTAGCTGTAGATTCTTCTTTGTGCTGTCAGTTAGTACCTCTCCTAGAAGTTCAGCGAACTTAGCAGCATGCTCTGCCTCTTCGTAAGCAGCCTTCTCGTAATATAGTCCAACCTCAGGATATCCTTCTCTGTGAGCAACTCTAGCCATTGCAAGATACATACCTACCTCACTGCACTCACCCTCAAAGTTTGCTCTTAGATCAGCCATGATGTCTTCGCTAGAACCCTGTGCAACACCTACAACATGCTCTGCTGCCCAAGACATCTCGCCTTCCTGCTTCTTGAACTTCTCTGCAGGAACTCCGCAAACTGGGCACTTCTCTGGTGCCTGATCTCCCTCATGAACGTAACCACATACCTGACATACATACTTAGCCATTTTCATTCTCCCTTCTTCAGCTCTGCTGAAATACATAAAATAAAGTCATTTTGTTAATCATCTATGCACGGTCCTTCGCCATGCAGTCGGGGCAAAGTCCATAAAAGTTAACATCGCACCCTTCTATTGAACCAGAAAAATTATCCTGGACAATTTTAATGATTTCCCCTTTGTCAGTATCAATATCGAGAACAGCACCGCATCTGTTACAGAAAAAGTGTGCATGAGGCTTTACATTATAATCATACCTAGTAGCCCCATCAGTGATAATGGTCGAAACCTCTCCCATTCCTTCAAGCTGTTTCAGATTTCTATATACGGTCGCGATACTAAGATTAGGCATGCTAGTCTTAAGCTCAGAATATAGGATCTCCGCTGTAGGATGATCTCCTCTATTCGATAATTGATCTTTAATTGCTTGACGCTGTTTGCTATACTTAATCATTAGCCTCCTCTAATATTGATAATTGTTATTGTTATCAATATGATACCACATTAAATTTGATTGTCAACAACTAAATTGAGAAAAATTTAAGTTTGTCGTTTAATATACCAGTAATGTTGATATTATTGATATGTTATGCTAATCTAACTATAAATGAAGGAGGGATATTTCATGAAAATTCAGAAGTCTTCAGAAGATTATTTAGAGACAATGCTGATGCTTAGTGAGCAGAGAGGATATATTAAGTCCATCGATATTGCAAGACATCTCGATGTAACTAAGCCCAGCGTTTCATATGCTACCAAGAGGCTAAGAGAGAACGGCTACATTACTATGGACGATGATGGTCTAATTCACCTCACTGAGACTGGAATGTCTATTGCTACAAAAATTTACGATAGACACAAGATGTTGTCTCGTTTCTTAAATCTACTAGGTATTGATAAGAAAACTGCTGATGAGGATGCGTGTAAAATCGAGCATGATATCAGCCAAGCTACGTATGAAGCCATTTGTAACCATGTTAACAATTTCTTGGCAGAGTGCCCTGCAATGAATCACGATGAAGATTCGTTGGAATAATGAATTTCAATATAATTTTATAAGCTTACAAGCCACCATCTCAACTAAGAGATGGTTTTTTCTTGTACTAAGTACATACCTTTCTCTTGCCTAGCTGTTTACTTGTCAAGCATTATATGGCAGAATTAATAGTAATATATGATTACAAGCCATATATTAGTAGTTTGTTTTCTTCGCTTTTGTGATTTGTGATGCGTGTGCACTTTTTTCTTTTGCACCAAACATACTTAAGACGGAGAACATAGGTTATTGCTGTCTCACCTTATTAAGGAGGTACCTCATGACAGAACTTGAAAGAAAGCGCAAATTTCCAATAGCATTTTGGATTTGTGGCTGCACAGAAATCTTTGAGCGTCTATCATTTTATCTTGGTCGTTCTCTGATTCTAGTTTTTGTTACCACTGCTGTTGCATCTGGTGGTCTTGGCCTTGCAAATACAACAGGTGCAAAGATGCAAGCGGATCTAACCGCTTATTCATATCTAGCAGGTTTCCTAGGAGCATTCATCACGGATAAATTAGTCGGTGCTAGATATACAACTCCGGTTGGAATGCTCATCATAGCATTCGGATACTTCTCAGGATCTATTGCACATGATGCCAAGCTTGTATACGTTATGGTATTCTGCGTTGCATTTGGTCTAGGTCTATTTAAGACTGGTCCACTAATCGGAAGAGTTGTTCGCCCTGAGGATCTTAACTCAGCGTATTCTATCCGTTATTCACTCGTTAACGTCGGTGCATTCTTCGGACCTCTAGTTGCTGGATTCCTATATCAATATACCTTTAAGTCAGGCGATGTCCTAGGCTTCCGTCCTTGCTTTAGACTTGCAGCTATATCAATGCTTCTTGGTTGCATCTGGTTCACGGTTGGAATGCTACTAAAGGGTAAGGATTACGGCAAGAAACCATTTAAGATGTATAAGACCGAAGAAGAACTTAAAAGAGAAGCTGAAGAAAAAGCAGCTGCAAAGACACATCAGAAGATGACTCTTCTCGAGAAAAAGCGTGTATCTGCGATTGTGTTAGTATCAGCTTTCCAGATTATATTCTGGATGTTCTGGTATCTAGCTTATCTACCAATCTACTACCACTGGGCAGAGAACATGAACTGGAAGGTTGGTGGGTTTACAGTTCCTGTAACTTGGTTTGACTCACTAAATGCTCTGTTCTGCGTAATTTCTGGACCGCTCACTGCACTTCTATGGCAGAAGCTAGCAGCCCGCCCACAGGGTGATATCAGCATATTCAAGAAGCTTGGTCTTGGATTGGCATTCCTAGGTATCGGATATATCTACTATGCAGTGATAGACATCGTCCGTGGAGATAGCAAACCTACAGTACTTCTACTTGTTATATTCTTTGTATTCCTGACACTAGGAGAGATGTTCTTCTCACCTCTTGGAAGTGCATTTATCGGACAGTATTCACCAAGTCGACTTCTTGCTATCATGTCAGCCGTATGGGGTCTCGGTATATTTGCTGCTGCTAAACTATATGGAAATCTATATGCATTTGCATTCAGCGGGAAATTTGCATTTTCCAAAGCTTGTATAACAATTGCAGCGATTGCATTTGTGAGCACCGTTATACTGTTTGCTATCGATGGTAAGTTAATGTCGCTAGTTAAGGATAAAGATGAAGCATAAGAATAATCTGACTTAATTAATTTACTAATATCTACACTATTAATATATGGCTCCAAACTCTTTTGCAAAGCTATTTGTGCTGAATATACCATATAGCAATTAGAGAGTAACAAATTCTTATGTGGCTGTTGATTTTCAACAGCCACATTTTTTTAGTGTATGAAATTTTATAAGTCAAAGTGTTATCTATCCTTAATTGTCCTTACTCTTGTGACTAAGAAGTATAGTGGAATTATATTCAAGATAAATACTGTTATAAATAGCAACACATCTTTTGAATCAATTGCATTTCCTGAAGAAAGCGATGTTACAATATCGCTATAATAATATCCAGGGAAAATCATCTGAATTTTGCTAACAATATCTACGAATCTGCCATCTCCACCTAGCGATGCAAATGGTATTATCGTCATCGATGCCATGATAATAACGGGAAAGCTCAAGGTATCGAGTGTCTTTGCATCAACTCTTACTCCTAGTACAAAACCAATAATACTGAAGTAAATACCCATAACCATAAGAAGTAAAAACTGTACTACTAGATTGCTCATGACACGGAAGTTTAACAAAGAAGTGGCAAATGCGAGTACAACCAAGAAAATTAATGTATTTAGCGCTAGTTGAACGAACAGCTGATCAATCAGATAGTCCTTCACTGCATATTTTGTAAATCTCGATTCAAATGAATAGAATTCAATATCTGTTGAGATTCTCTTGCTAAATGTGGCTAAGCTGTTTCCAATAATTCCTATAAATACCGCTATACCGAATATGATATTCGGCACAATATCCTTTTGAACATTATAGAGGAACGTATACCATGCAATAGGAAGCAGTATTGTGAATAGCAAGAATCTCTTATTTCTTATAACCTGCTTTAACTGTATCATCTTCATATCTTTAATCCTCCATTTCTATTGTCTCGCGGTAATACTGTTCTACTGTCTTTCCTGCATCATGAATTGTCCCCACCGATTCATTTGCTATTATTTTTCCATTCTTTATGATGAGTATCTTGGTAAAAAAGTGGTCTATCTGGTTGAAGTCGTGAGTGACAATTACCGATGTATAATGCTTTTTCTCTAACAACCTCCAGAAGTTATCTAATGATTCTAGATCCATGCCTGTAGTTGGTTCGTCTAAAAAAATTAGCTTAGGTGAATTAAGTATCGTCAGTAAAAGAGATAGCCGCTTTTTCTGTCCTCCAGATAAGTTTCCGACATATTGCTTTTGCTGTCCTTGTAGTTCAACCATCAAAAGCAGCTCCTGCGTATCGACATCGCTTATTTTATTCATCTTGCACTTTAGACTAACGATTTCATATACCGTCAGATCATCGATAAGTATATCTCCTTGCGGCATCATGCTTATTTCAGTCTTAAAATCAAGATCAGTATCTATTTTGCCTGAGTTAGCTTCTATCTGACCAGCAATTATCTTAAGTAGTGTGCTCTTTCCAGCACCGTTATTGCCGAGCAAGGCAACTCTGTCTCCTTCTGAAATCTCGAATGTCACGCCCTTTAAAACTTCTTTATTTTTAAATGATTTTTCTATCTCTTTTACCTTAAACATATGAGTCTCCGTTCGTCTGTCCTTAATTTGTGACCATATTATATGTCATACACCATTAATAAAACACATTTGTCAAGAACGGTACGTATAAGGTCATTAACGGTCAATAATCATTTATTCCTCCATTTATCATTAATTAAGACGACTATTACAAGCAAAAAAACTGGATATTAATTATCCAGTTTTTTGGGTATTACATTGTGTGTATTTTATTTTCTAAAAATAACCGTCTGAGAGAACTGATAGTCTGCACTTCGAGTAGCGACGGACGAAAAAGGATACTTTGCAAGGATATCACTTACGTTATGGAGTCCTATACCTCGTCCTTTACCTTTACTTGAGTAGCCTTCTTCAAATATCTGACTGATATTTACCTTCTCTTGTTTTGTAGTGTTTTCAATTATCAATACCAGCGATTCACCATCGAGAATCAGTGCAACTGTCAGCTTTGGCACTTCAGACTCTAAGCTAGATTCGATTGCATTGTCACAAAGTATTGATATCACTTTGATAAAGTCTAGCAGGTCTATCTTAAAATCATCAACAGTATCTTCAATCTCAACTGTGATTTCCACACCTCTACTATATGCTTCAATAAGCTTTGCTGAAATTACACTCTTCACAGCATCGTCTTTGACATTAGTAAGTTTTGCTATGTCAAACTTGCTGTTATATAGTTGTTTACCACTATCAGTAAGAACTCCTTCATAGACGTTCTTAATTGCATCGATATCCCTATTATCAATGCCTACTTTTATACTGGTAAGGATATTTATGTAGTCATGGCGAAAGCTACGAATCTCACCATACAGATTCTCTATGTGTCGACTGTAATTTGATAGTTCGCTTAGTTGCATATCCTTTTGTTTAAGAATCTCCTCCTTAAGCTTTTCTTTAGATGTTGAGTTTAGGTACAATAGCATCACAAAGAACAGCAGGATATAGACATCATTGACATGCCCACGCAATGAATCTGCGTACGATATTTTCTCATCAAAAATCATAAGGGCTGAAATGATTAGCATGTATACAATCATTGAGAAATCAACAATAAGTAGCATACGATTAAAGAAGTTGCGTTCAAAGCCCTTTTTCAAATCGTTAAAGTCCAATTTCAGAGTTTTAATGATTAGAAGGTAGAAAGGAAATGCAAGCACATCAATTACTAAATCATAAATACTAATATTTGCCTCATTATAAACCACAATCCCCATGAGAGGAAATATGCGATACGCAAGCAGTCTTCCAAGCAAGCTTAATATAACAACAGGATAAATTCCTATAAACAGATTAAATAACTTATTATCTTGAGGGTTAGTAAAAAAGCTGTATACTACAAATATAAAAAAATAGCAGAAATATCCAGCTGGTGGGCATAACACAAAAATTACAACGTAAGCCAGTGGAAAAATTATATACCAATGAAGTTTAAACTTTTTCTCACTTACCTGGTTGTATAAAAGCATTGTTATGAGTATTTTCAATGCAACACTAGAAATATTTAATAACATATCTATATAACACCTTAATATCTAATGATTGAGCTTTTCAAGCAGCCCTCTGTACTTCATCCTTGATATTAGACAACCCTCTCCATTTTCAAATAGAGCAACCTTACTCTCCTTATCTATCTTAATTACATTTTCAGGATTAACTATAAATGATCGGTGACAGCGGTAAAGACGGCTATCAGCCTTTTCAATATCAGCGATACTAGCATAAAATTCCATACGTTCGTCCTTAGTATGCAAAATAACCTTGTGAATCATTGGAGAGGTCTCGAAATAAAGGATATTATTAAATGGCACTTGTACGCGTGTCATTGCTGTTTCAAATACGAATGAGTCTTGAGATAAGCTTGTTCCAAGCTTATCAATAGTGTACTCGATAGCCGAACATACTCGCTCTTTAAATGATTTTTCATCAAGAGCTTTATTGATAAAATCTAGCGCTGCTACTTTATATTTGAACGTAATAGGCATAAACTCTGTATGCGTTGTCACAAATACAATTGTCGCATTAGGATCTCTACTGCGTATTTCCTTCGCAATATCCAATCCTTTTTGCCCTTCTCCCTTAATCTCGATATCTAGAAAAAACAGTTGGTGAGAGCCCATTTCTGTAACAGCCTCTAGCATCTGCTTTGGATTGCTAAAAATTTCTGGTATTCTGCACTTGAGAGCTTTCTTATCGATTAATTCCCTAATTGCATTGTCGATTCGCGATTGCTGCAGTATCTCATCTTCTAAAATAAATATATTAATCATTTACCCTACTCCTAATACCTCTTCAGCTCTTTCCGCTCAACTTCTATGCATATTCAGTTCAAAAATAGTTGCTTGTATTTTATCACTAAAAGCCCCATCCAGTAAACTGGATGGGGCTAAGCTTTAACTTTATCTATACATAAAATAGATTAATATACTTAAACCTCTCTTGTATACTTAGCAAGGTACTCTCTCTCATCCTCTTCTAGGTATGGAGCGATAACCTCATATACATGTTTATGGTAGTCGTTAAGCTGCTTGCGCTCTTCAGGTGTCATGAAATCAGGATCAATAGCATCTAGGTCAAATGGAACTAGCGTTATTGGCTCAAATTTGAGGAATTTACCGTATTCGTTAACTTCATCTAGCACGCATAGGAGCTCATTCTCAAGACGAATACCGTGAGAGCCTTCGATATAAATTCCTGGCTCATCTGTGATAACCATACCCTCATCGATTACACACTGGTTGCCCTTTCTGTATACCCAACGGAAGCTAGCAGGACCTTCGTGAATATTTAGAAGGTATCCTACCCCATGACCAGTTCCATGGTTAAAGTTGAGATGGCGATCCCAGAATGGTTTTCTTGCATAAGCATCAAGGATTACCCCGTTACAGCCGTAGAGGAACTTAGCATTTGCAAGAGACAGATTACTGATAGCAACTAGAGTGAAGTCCTTCTTCATCTGATCTGTAATCTCGCCTAATACGTAGGTTCTTGTGATGTCGGTTGACCCCTCGTAGAATCCTGCACCAGTATCTGTCAGGTGAAGCCCCTTAGCTAATACTGGTATATCTGTTTCAGGTGTTGGTGCATAGTGCACAATTGCAGCATGTGCACCATAAGAAGAAATTGGCTCGAAGCTTGGACGGATGAAGTTTCCTTGCTCTGCACGGAGCTCATCAAGCTTATTAGAAACGCTTAGCTCAGTCATCTCAATCTTACCTACGTTCTCCTTCAGCCACTTCATAAAACGAACGTGTGCAATACTGTCCTTAATCTGTGCCTTGCGGATATTCTCAAGCTCAACTGGGTTCTTAACATTCTTGAAGATCATCTCTGGATTCATCACGTCAATCTTCTGAACAGAATCAGCGATGTTGCAGAATAGAGCATAGTTAACCTTGGATGCATCGAGCATTAACTTTGTGTCTGCAGGAATCTTCTTGATATCCTCGTAAATGTCATTGTATGGGTGTAGAACTACTCCGTCTGCAGCAAGGCGAGACTTAATCTCGTCGTCTAGCTTACGCTCATCAATGTATAGATGATATATCTTATCATCCATCAGAGCGTAGGATAGAACTAGTGGGAAGAAGTCTATATCGTCTCCACGAATGTTGAGTGTCCAGCAGATATCGTCAAGTGTTGTAACAACGTGCATATCTGCTTCAGCCTCTACCATCTTCTCGCGGATATCAGCTAGCTTCTCAGCAACTGTCTTTCCTGCGTATTTAACGTCAAGATCAAATGCAGGCTTCTCTGATAGCGGCGGTCTATCTGTCCAAATCTCATCAATAAGATCTACACTGTACTCTATGCAGCCATCGTGCTTCTTAGCAATTTCATCATAAAGTAGTCCCTCATCCATGGATACAACTCTTCCGTCAAATCCAATCTTCTCACCCTTCTTAAGGTTGCTACTGATAAAAGCATCGAGAGTTGGAACTCCAGGCTCGCCCATCTTCATAAGCTCAACTGATGATCCCTGTAGCTGTTCAGCAGCCTGGATGAAGTATCTTCCGTCTACCCAGAGCCACGCGCCTTCTAGACCAACTACAGCAACACCTGCTGAACCTGAGAAGCCAGTGATGAACTTTCTTGCTTTGAAATGCTCACCAACATATTCACTCTGATGAAAGTCAGCAGTTGGAACTACATAGTAATTAATGTTGTGCTCCTGCATCTTGGAACGGAGTGCAGCGAGTCTCTCCTGAATTACATTCATTTAAAGTCTCCTTTCGAATGAACAATTAAATAATTATATTTAATAGTAATATCCTAAATAGATTATAGCACCCGACACGTGTAGCAAAAAGCCTAACTCCATAATCTGGTGCATAATGCTACTATTTCTTATGATAAGCCAATTATAGTTCCGTCGGACAGGATATCCATGCCGTTTGCAGCCGGCACCTTAGGGAGTCCTGGCATTGTCATAATTGAACCGGTTAACGCCACGATAAACCCTGCTCCGGCTGATACTCTCAGCTCTCTAACAGTGATGGTAAATCCTGTTGGTGCACCAAGCAATGACGCATCGTCAGAGAAAGAATACTGTGTCTTTGCAACGCAGATCGGTAGCTTGTCATAGCCTAGCTTTGTGAGCTCCTTAATCTGTTTTTTAGCCGCAGGTGTGAAATCCACTCCATCTGCTCGGTAGATCTCCTTTGCTATCTTTTCCAGCTTCTCTTCAATTGACAAATCGAGATTATATAGTGGTTTAAAGTCTGCCTTCCCTTCCTCGCATATTCGAATCACCTCTTCAGCGAGTTTCATCCCACCTTCAGCGCCTTTTGCGAAAACTTCGGATAGAACAACCTTCACTCCGTACTCTTCGCAAATCTTATCGAGAAGCTCAAGTTCAGCCTCTGTATCAGTTGGGAATCTATTGATTGCTACTACTGACGGAACGCCGAATTTAGCAACGTTCTCGATATGTCTAATCAGGTTAGAAGAACCTGTCTTTAGCGCTTCTAAATTCTCCTCAGCAAGGTTATCCTTAGATACGCCACCGTTCATCTTGAGGGCACGCACTGTAGCCACTATTACTACACAGTCAGGCTTTAGTCCTGCGTATCTGCACTTAATGTCGAAGAACTTCTCTGCACCTAAGTCTGCCCCAAAACCAGCCTCCGTAATCACATAATCGCCGAGTTTTAACGCAGTCTTCGTTGCTACTACAGAGTTGCAGCCGTGAGCTATGTTGGCAAACGGTCCACCGTGTATGAATGCTGGTGTGTTATCTAGTGTCTGAACGAGGTTAGGCTTAATTGCATCCTTAAGCAACAACGCCATAGCTCCTGTGGCTTCCAAGTCACCAGCGGTTACAGCCTCTCCATCATAGTTGTAAGCAACTACCATCTTTGATAACCTTTCCTTGAGATCATCAAGGTCAGAAGCTAGGCAAAGTATAGCCATAATTTCAGAAGCAACTGTGATATCAAATCCGTTCTCACGTGTTACACCATCGCCTTTACCGCCTAGGCCGATAACGATATTACGTAGGGCACGATCATTCATATCAACAACGCGTTTCCATACAATCCTCTTGGTAACTATTCCGAGTTTGTTACCCTGGTGAATATGATTATCAAGTAGTGCTGCAAGCAGGCTGTGAGCGGAAGTGATAGCATGGAAGTCACCTGTAAAATGCAGATTGATATCATCCATTGGTACTACTTGAGAGTATCCACCACCAGCTGCGCCACCTTTAACTCCGAAGCAAGGTCCTAATGAAGGCTCGCGAAGAGTTGTAACGGTCTTATTACCAAGCTTACTGAGTGCCATCGAGAGTCCCACGTTAGTAGTCGTCTTTCCCTCTCCTGCCGGAGTAGGATTTATCGCGGTAACTAGCACCAGCTTCCCGTCTTTCTTATTCATGTTTTCCTTAATATACGAATAAGAAAGTTTCGCTTTGTATTTTCCATATTGTTCAAGCTCATCGCTAGGGATATCGAGCACTTTTGCAACTTCTGTAATCGGAAGCATTTTTGCTTCCTGAGCAATTTCAACATCTTTCTTCATAACATTCCTCCACAAATATAAACATATGTGTCAAAAGCATATATCTAGATATATAGATATATGGTCATTATACTTCATGTTCACATTCCTATACAATATCATTAAGTGTGATTAAATTATTTAATGATTTTATCGCATATAAACATATTTTATATATATTTTGTTATGGGGATTTGCTTCTATTCATATTCTCTGTGGCAAAAAAAGGCAACCGGATTACTTCCGATCGCCCATAATGTTATTCATAACTTCTTATATACTTAATTGCCTAGCTGTACCTTAATTACATAGTACTTGTCATGCTATCTTAGCTTGAGTTCGTTGTATGGTTCGCGCCCCTCTTCATCCCTTATCTCACGAAGGTAGTTATATAGTGTCGCCTGGGATATAGATAAAGTTTCACAGATAAATGGGACAGCCTCCTTTACGGAGAAAACCCCCTGGAACTTGAACTTACTCAGAAGCTTAAGCTTGCCTTCTTTAGTATTTATCTGGTTTGGATCAAACTGCTTTATCGACTTAAGTATAGTATCCTTCATCACATTCTGCATATAATCCTCGTCATTAATAGAGTATGCCGAATCATCAGCTATCGGCTCCTCAACATCGTGAATCTTAATCGATTCGCTTAAATAGTTAATAATGTCTTGAACCTTAGAAGGATCTTGATTTATGCAAATCATCGCTGCAGGATTGTTCTCCTCATCCATAAACATGAAATGTGATGCGCGAAGCTTCTTACCATGCGCTGACTTACTTGCATATCCTATCAGATGTCCTTCTCCATCAGCTAGGTTGTTAATAACATCATATACCCCAGGGTTTATTCTATAGCTTCTCTCCCTACCAGTGATGTTGTTGTTATGCATAAAAATGATTTCTCTTTTAGTCAAATCATGAAGTACAACCTCTGTATCGCTGCCCATAAGCTTAGCGATTCCAGCAGCAACCTGTGCTAATATATCTAACCGTTCTTCCTGAGTCATATCTTATTTATTTCACTCCTCTTTTTGTGTAAGATCAATTCCTTGACGACGCTCTGCAACCTTAGGTACATAATCTTCATCGCTAAACCATGTGGTAAAGCCATTGCCATTTACTTCGCTGACATTAGTTATAGTGATAAAAGCATTTTTATCTATTGCAAGAGCCGCCTGCTTCACTTTGTTGAGATTTCTGCTACCAACTACGCAGTATACTAAATCCTGTTCAGACTGTAGATATCCACCTGTAGCGTGCATGATTGTCGTGCCAAACCCTAGCTGCAGTATCTTCTCATTGATTTCTTTGATTTTCCTTGTAAAAATCATGAGCTGTACACCACCCTGCCCGAGCAGAATCATCTTGTTCATGCACACGCTATAAATCAGCGCATACAGAATTCCTAGGATTATTCCGTTGGTCTTTGTTACCGGAATCTGCATCATAAAGATTGCAAAGTCAATGGCATACATGATCGGTGCAATTTTAACGCCAAATTTTCTATTTAAAATCAGTGGTGGGACGTCTATTCCACCTGTAGAACCACCAACCCTAAGGATAAGTCCTAATCCTATTCCATCAATAACACCAGCACATATGGCTGCGAGCAGCGGGTCATCTACAAGATGATGAAGCATCGTAGCTTTCTGAAATATTCCCAAAAATACTGGGAATAACACTGTTCCTAACACGATAGATGCTGCAAACTTTTTACCCAGAGCCCATGTTCCGATTACAAAAAGAATGACGTTAATTACAAGTACCGTACCTGACACACTAAGACCGAAATAATGATTGGTCATACGTCCAACACCTGCTAATCCCGAAACTACCATACCATACGGCAAGGCAAAACAAGCAATAGCAAAGGCACTTAAAGCATTTCCAACAACTATTTGAAGCACTTCTAGTCCCACCTTGGAAGCATTTCTCATAATCCACCTTTTCGAGTCCCCTCTGGTCACTCATAACCCTTTCTTCAGTCTATAATTCGTCATCAAACTTAAAGCATAAACTTTGTAAACAGCCTAAAAAATAACTGCGTACGATAAAATAATATATCATCAGATATCGGAAAATGTCAAGATTTCAGGGAATATTATAAAGTGAATTTTTTATTATATCTTTATTCTTATCGTCAACTTGTTGCACTTTTATCGACCACCTAAGTAGTTAATATTTGTTACCATATCTCGTATGTGATAATATAAACTATATTATTTACATTTAGATTCGGTTTCATAAGGAGGCCTTCTATGAAAGTACATGAAAGATTATTAAAATATGTTTCTTACCGCACCCCAAGTGACGATAATAGCGAAACATTCCCTTCAAGCCAGTGTCAATTTTCACTAGCGCATGCATTAGTTGAGGAGCTAAAAGAGTTAGGTGTCGAGGACGCAGCATGTGACGAATATTGTTACGTATACGGACACATACCAGCTACTCCGGGAAAAGAAAATGTAACAGCTATCGGATTTTGCTCACATATGGATACAGTAAGCGACTATTGCGATCACGATGCAAATCCACAGATTATCGAAAATTATGATGGCGGAGTCGTAGAACTCGGCGACAGCGGACTTATCCTTGATCCGGAAGTTTTCCCTCATCTTAAGGACTTGAAGGGTCGCACCTTAATAACAACAGATGGAACGACAGTGCTCGGTGCTGATGATAAAGCCGGAATCGCTGAGATTATGACTGTAGTTGAACATATAAATGAATTCAATCACGGTCCTATCTCTATAGCATTTACTCCAGATGAAGAGATTGGAAGAGGAACAGCGCACTTTGATGTTGCAAGATTTGACGCAAAGTATGGATATACGCTAGACGGCTCAACCGAGGGCGAAGTTCAATATGAGACATTTAATGCTGCTACAGCAAAGGTTTATGTAAAGGGAGAGAATGTTCATCCTGGTTCAGCAAAGGATGTTATGATTAATGCATCACTTGTTGCAATGGAATTTGATTCACTACTTCCTGCAGCTGAACGCCCTGAGAGAACCGAAGACCATGAAGGTTTCTATCACTTAATATCTGTAAACGGAACTGTAAGCGATGCGAATATGACTTACATTGTCAGGGATCACGACGCATCTAAGTTTGCTAACAGGCAGGATACAATGAAGATGGCTGAGAAGTTCCTTAACGAAAAATACGGAGAAGGAACTATAAAGCTCGAGATTAAAGAACAGTATAGGAATATGGCTGAGGTACTTGAAAAGTATCCAGATGCTATTGAAAATGCTAGGAAAGCTTGTAAAGCAGCAGGTGTAGAACCTCTAGTTATTCCAGTTAGAGGCGGTACAGATGGCGCCAACCTCAGTTTTATGGGACTGCCTTGTCCAAACCTAGGTACTGGTGGACACGCATTTCATGGTCCTTATGAGCATATAACTATAGAGGGCATGGAGACAGGTGTAGCAGTTATAAAAGCTCTCATCAATGAATTTGTAAAAGAAGCATAATCTGATTTATTCAGATATTGTATTGTTTTAAAGAAAAAGCGGTTAGGATTGATACGTCCCATTTCTCGGACACGTTTCATGTTACCTAACCGCTTTTAAATTTATTCTAACCATCCTACATTAGAGCAGAAAAGAGCCTGAGAATCTGTCTAAATACATTTAGAGATCTCTTTCCCTCTACATATCTATCCGTCACTTCTAGGCATTTTGTAAGAGTATCATCAAAATCTGCCTTTATGTCATGAACTGCTTTGCAGTTGTACATTAATACACCATTTTCAAAGTGATGGAAAAAGCTCCTATAGTCCAGATTAATAGTTCCGCAGGTAGCTAGTTCATCATCGGCTATGCATTGTTTTGCATGACAAAAACCTGGAGTGTATTCATATATCCTAACACCGTCTCTTACAAGCCTTGAATAATATGATCTTGTCACAGCATAGGTCGCAGGTTTATCTGGAATTCCCGGCGTAATTATTCTTACATCAACACCTCTCGATGCAGCAAGAGTCAATGCCTTGTTCATTTCATCTGTAATTATGAGATAAGGGGTCATAAACCACACATACTCGTCAGCATTGTTTATTATATTGAGATAAACGTTTTCCCCAACATGTTCATGGTCAAGCGGTGTATCCCCATAAGGCTGAATAAAGCAACCATCCTCCTTACTATCAAGTTCAACATCCGGCATGTATTTAGAGTAGTTCAAATCCTTCGTATCATGAGTCTTGGTCGCATTCCAAATTTCCAGAAACATCATCGTTAGATTGTGTACGGCATTTCCCTCAATTCTAACACCGGAATCCTTCCAATCACCATATGGCCTGGTCAGCTTAAAATACTCATTTGCAAGATTATATCCACCTGTAAAGCCAACCTTCCCATCCACAACTGTGATCTTGCGATGATCGCGGTTATTCAGAAAGACATTGGCTATCGGTACAACAGGGTTGAAAACTCTGCATTTAATACCTAAAACATTAAGACGTTTTATAAAGCTACTGTCGAGAAAACCAACACTTCCGACATCATCGTAAATGATTCTAACCTCAACACCCTCTGCCGCCTTCTCTGCTAGAATCTCCTTTATTCCTGCAAATGCCGCTGAATCTTCAATAGCGTGATATTCCATAAAGATGAAATGCTCCGCTTTTCTCATGGCTTCCTTCTGCGCATTAAGAGCTGTTCTAGCTTCGCCGTAAAACTCTATATTTGAATCGCGATAAGCAGGGAATAACGCTTTACGCGAAATATACCTAAAGATATTAGCAACACCTAGGTCACTCTCCCCAATCTCCTCAAGAACCTCTTTGTCATCACTTAGTAGAGAAAACAGCTCATCATCTACTTTTTGGAATCTCATCCTCATCTTCCGAGTCGATCCAGAAAACCCAACCATAAAATATATTGTAACGCCTATGATCGGATTGAGCATGATGAGAACAACCCACGGCAGTTTAATGGATGCGCTCGTAGATTTTGTCGAAATAGCTATGACGATAGCTAAGGCGACGATTCGGAATAATGTGGCTAGTAGGGTGTATTTTTCATTTAAACGATTTATGAGCATAGCAATAAACAGCACTTCAGCTACAATAGCTATGACGGCAATCATCAAACGCCCAATACTATTCTTGACCTGCTCCTTCTTCTCGTATGTTGCAAATGTCTTTAAAGCACTCATGTGGCTAGCCCCCTATCACGTCTATTCGTCCCAGAGCACAACCCTTCCTTCTTCTCTAGTTCTGTTCATATCTATCAGCCTTTGATTCTCTGATCCTCTAAATCTCAGCTGAATATTCTTAAGCTCTTGCTCGAACCTACCGTCGATTAGTACGTCAATCATATTAAGCATATCCATAGTCACTTCTGTGTGACAGTGCGTGCCCTCTCTCATGAGATCTTCGAACACAAACCCTGAAAACGACCAAATCGTTTTATCAGGATAAATCTCTTTTACGCGCTTAAGGAATGGCACAAGTACCACTTGGTTTTCTGGTTCGAAAGGCTCTCCCCCAAGAACTGTTAACCCTGTTATATAGTCGGGCTTAAGCATCTCAATAATCTTGTCTTCAGTCTCCTTGGTGAATTCTTGTCCGTAATTAAAGTCCCAAGTCTGGGGCTGAAAACAGCCAGGACATCTATTTGTACAGCCTGACACGAACAGGCTTACCCTTACACCAATTCCATTGGCTATATCACAATCTTTAATCTCTCCGTAATACACTTTCTTACTCTCTTTTCATTCTGTTAATACAATTATATCGTATAACCAGTATTATTATAAGCCTTAAAAATCATACTCTGTTCGGATTCTTACCACCTAGTTGGGAGTTTACGAAGGCTCTGTCTCCTCTCCTTATAGTTCGGTTCAAATTGTCTTACAACATCCCAAAATGCCTCCGAATGATTCCCCTCAATAAAATGAGCTAACTCGTGCACCACTACATATCTCAGATCCTCGTATGATGCAGTCACAAGCAGAAGATTTAGAGTTATCTTGCCTAGATCAGGGCGGCAAGATCCCCATCTTGATTTCATCTGTCTAATAGTTACATGTGGAAAAGGGACCTGATAAACGTATCTAAATTCATCATACACATCATGCAAAGCACTTATAAATATATCCCTTGCCTGCCTACTATACCACCGTTTCACTAACTCTATACGAGCAGAAACATTCGTTGGTTCTGGCATCTGGATGAAAAGGAAATCACCATCTATAGAGACATTAACTCTCGGCCCTTGCGATAACTTCACCTCAAGTGGTCTGCCTAAGAAATACGCTTTATTTCCGTCTTCATATCTCGATATATCTGCTCTTGCACCTCTGATATGGTCAATTGCATTCATAATAAAAGCGCCCTTACTAATCATGAAGTCTTCAATCTCAGCTAAGGGCACTCTATGAGGCGCTGAGACGTATATAGAAGCATCTGGTCTAATCCGCAGGTTTATATTTCTCACATTCTTACGCTCTAAGGTATAGACCAGAGTTTCCCCAGCTATGCTTACAACGTGAGCTTCAGTGCGTTTCACGCTTCTCAAATATCGTCTCTTCATATTAATTTTCTCTTATAGGTGGAGAACTCTGTCCTTGATTTCCTGAGTTCTTCCCTGATTCCAGAACTGTGTTCCGATATACCCACAAGTCCTTCTTGCTACAGACATCTTGTCCTGATTGCGATTTCCACAATTTGGGCACTCCCACACAAGCTTACCTTCAGCATCTTCAACGATTTTAATCTCACCACTGTATCCACACTCTTCACAGAAGTCGCTCTTTGTGTTGAGTTCAGCGTACATGATGTTCTCGTAGATATACTTCATAACCTCGAGTATAGCTGGGATATTATCCTGCATGTTAGGAACTTCAACGTAGCTAATAGCGCCACCTGGAGATAGTTTTTGGAAGTCCGACTCAAACTTCAGCTTCTGGAAAGCATCGATTTCCTCTTCAACATGAACATGATAGCTGTTAGTTATGTAGTTCTTATCTGTAACGTGAGGGATTACTCCAAATCTCCTCTGTAGAGCCTTAGCGAACTTATAAGTTGTTGACTCCATCGGTGTTCCATATACGGAATAGCTGATGTTTTCAGCTGCTTTCCATTCAGAACACTTGTCGTTGAGTCTCTGCATAACCTTTAGCGCAAACTCTCTACCTTCATCAGTTGTATGGCTCTTGCCTACCATGCGGTAGCACATCTCGCAAAGTCCAGCATATCCTAGTGAGATGGTCGAATATCCGTTATAAAGCAGCTTGTCAATCGTCTCGCCCTTCTTGAGCCTAGCAATCGCTCCATACTGCCAAAGTATAGGTGCAACGTCAGACGGTGTTCCGAGAAGTCTCTCATGACGCAGCCTCAGTGCACGGTGGCAAAGCTCGAGTCTATCGTCGAGGATTTCCCAGAACTTGTCTATATTTCCATATGATGAGCAAGCTACGTCAACTAGATTGATTGTTACAACGCCCTGGTTAAATCTTCCGTAGAACTTGTAGCTTCCGTCAGCATTCTTCTGTGACTCTTCAACCGTCAGGAAGGATCTGCATCCCATGCAAGTGTACACGTTACCCTTCTTGAGTTCTCTCATAACCTTTGCCGAGATGTAGTCAGGAACGAGTCTCTTAGATGTGCACTCTGCAGCGATTTCTGTTAGATGCCAGTATGGTGCATCCTCTCTGATGTTGCAATCGTCAAGCACGTAGATTAGCTTAGGAAAGGCTGGTGTAATCCATACACCCTTCTCGTTCTTAACACCCTGCATTCTCTGCTTAAGAACTTCTTCGATGCAGAGAGCTAGGTCGTCTCTAATTCTTCCTTCCGGTGCCTCCTCGAGGTGCATGAACATAGTTACGAATGGAGCCTGTCCGTTACAAGTCATCAGTGTGATGAGCTGGTACTGGATAGTCTGGATACCACTCTTAATCTCATCTCTAAGTCTGTCTTCAACAACCTTGTTGAGTGCTTCCTGAGTTGCAACAATACCTGCGTCCTTGAACTCCTTCTCAACCTTAGTTCTGATTTTCTGTCTGCTCACATCAACAAAAGGAGCTAGGTGAGCTAGTGAAAATGACTGCCCTCCGTATTGGTTAGAAGCGACCTGCGCGATAATTTGAGTTGTAATATTACATGCTGTATAGAAACTATGTGGCTTCTCGATAAGAGTCTCGCTGATTACAGTCCCATTCTGCAGCATATCCTCTAGGTCGATAAGATCGCAGTTATGCTCCTTCTGTGCAAAGTAGTCGGAATCGTGGAAATGGATGATTCCAGCATCATGCGCAGCAGAGATTTCCTCTGGAAGAAGGATTCTTCTAGTAAGGTCCTTACTTACCTCTCCAGCCATATAGTCTCTCTGAGTAGAGTTTATAATAGGATTCTTATTGGAGTTCTCCTGCTTGGCTTCCTCGTTGTTAAGCTCGATAAGCGAAAGAATCTTGTCGTCTGTTGTGTTGGACTGACGAACGAGGGATCTTGTATATCTGTATGTGATATATGCTTTTGCAACCTCATACGCGCCGTGCTGCATGATATGCTCTTCCACCATATCCTGAATCTCTTCTACTGCAGGTGAACGACCAAGGTCTTCACAAGATAGAATTACGCTGTCAGTGATTCTCTTAATTTGAATTGGTGTAAGTCTAACTGCTTCTTCAACGGAACTATTTGCTTTGATAATTGCATTCTCAATCTTGGCTTTGTCAAAAGTTACTTCTGAGCCATTTCTCTTGATAACATTCATTGTCTCTCCTTAACCGAATACCCGAACATATTGATTTATGTGAGTTAATTCTATTAAAATTAATTAATACACTTTTTAACGCTAAACACTATATCTTGTTTGACGCCTTGTCATTATATCCCATATAGTGGGGTTAGTCAATCAGTTTTATACTATATTATTTTACGCAATTTCAAGCCTGCAAGGTAGAAGTTTCAAGCCTTTTGTGCTAATATTTACTAAAATACGAAAAATAATTTATGCATATTTTTTTCACTTCATTTGTACATGCTAGCACAAGATATTGTGTCATATATGGAGGTAATACATATTATGAATAACTTCGATTGGTATGCACCTACGCACATTGTATTTGGTAGAGGAACTGAATCCGAGGTGATCTCTCTCCTCAAATCATCAAAATGTAACCGTGTTCTCCTCCACTACGGAAGCGGTAGCGTGATTCGCACTGGTCTGCTCGACAAGATCAAATCTTCGCTAGATAAAGCGGGTATAGATTACGTAGAGCTTGGAGGTGTGGCAGCTAATCCAAGACTGTCACTCGTTTATGAAGGCATCGAACTTGCGAAATCTAAAGGGGTAGATTTTATACTCGCTGTTGGTGGTGGCAGTGTAATAGACTCCGCAAAGGCAATCGCATATGGTGCTGTAGCTGACTTTGACGTATGGGATCTATATGATAGAAAGAGAACCCCAGAGTCCGCCCTTCCAGTAGGTGTTGTACTTACAATCGCAGCTGCAGGTAGCGAGATGAGCAATTCTTCTGTAATCACTAACGAAGACGGAGGTATCAAGCGCGGCTATAGCAACAACATGGTTAGACCTAAATTCGCTATACTAAACCCAGAGCTAACGATGACTCTTCCTGACTTCCAGACAGCATGCGGCTGCACAGATATAATTATGCATACGATGGAGAGATATTTTACATCAGCAGGAAATATGGAACTGACTGACGGGATTGCCGAAGCACTGCTCAGGACAGTTGTAAAAAATGCCTTAATACTCGTAGATGAGCCGGATAACTACGAAGCACGCGCCGAGGTAATGTGGGCTGGTAGTTTGTCTCATAACGGACTTACAGGCTGCGGAAATGGTGGTGACGACTTTGCTACCCACCGAATTGAACATGAAATTAGCGGCATGTTCGATGTAGCACATGGTGCAGGCCTTGCCGCAATTTGGGGAAGCTGGGCTAGATACGTTTTAGACGACTGCCTCACAAGGTTTAAGAAGTTTGCAACAAATGTATGGAATATTGAGGATTCTGGTGATGACCGTGAAGTCGCACTCGAAGGCATATCAAGAACCGAGGACTTCTTTAAAAGCATCGGAATGCCTATATCTCTGAAGGATTTTGGATTTGAGCTAACAGATGAAGTTATAGATGAGCTTGCTGAGAAATGCGAGAAAGCTGTCGGTGGCAAAGTAGGTGCTGCAAAGGTTCTGTACAGGGATGATTTCAAAGAGATATACAGAATGGCTTATGATAACAAGTAGAAAACTACAGAAAAGGATGTAAAAAATGCGCCCCGCATGGAGTGCATTTTTATTTCTTTGTGATTAGAAGGTCTCTGCCATCCACCCTCTCATGTTAAATCGTCGTACTTGCGTTCAGACATAGAGCCTTTTACATGAAATCTCTTATAATTGCAAAGATTAATAGCGCAGAGCAGTAAACCCCGAGCAGGATCTTGTTCCACAGTGGCATGCGTCTTTCTGTGTAGCTCAAATACACGTTATACACTATCTCAAACAGTATAAATGGGATAGTTGTGAAGATAAACGGATTGGCATAGAAAGCGTCGATAAACCTGAACCCCAGTATACTTACACACATGGTTGTCGTACCACAGCACGGACACCTATAACCGGTTATTGATTTAAAGATGCAAGGAATATACAAATGCGTCATCCTCAGCCAAATATAGTATACGAATCCTAAAACCATAAAAGGAGCAGTTTTTCTTATTAAATATTGCAGAAAATTGCACCCTTGCTCATCATACAATGGTTTCATATTTAGCCCTGGCTTCCTACACTCGGTAAAATTCTAGTTAATTATCCTCTTAACTGCCAATATGCTCTTGCCACTATAGGTAGTCTTAGTACCTGGCTTGTAGAGATCGATTTCACAAATATCGTGTGCTGGGTCCATGGCATGTACAACGCGACCATTTCCCGCATACATTGCAACGTGCAGTTTCCTAGTGCCTCTACCAAAGAAAATTATATCCCCTGGCTTCATATCATCCACTGACACGAGCGTGCCACCACAGTTATCATAGAGCGTATTAACCGAACCCATCTTCCAGTTATAACCGTATTCCTTATAGACCAGTGTTATAAATGAAGCACAGTCACATCCATTAGTGAGACTCTTTCCACCGAGCACATACGGCTTACCGATAAACTGCCTCGCAAATGAAATCACACTCGCACGCTTATCTTCGGCAACCTTGATGTTCCTCTCGGTCTCAGCATTAGTGATTGTCGCCTTCATCCCAGTCGATTCGCTTGATTTATTATCAGAGCTAATTGTCTTGAGCGTGGCCACGTTTAGATACGTAGTCACAACACGTCTGTCATTTATAGCATCTGCCTTAACGACAATAGTCGATACCATCACTACCATGAGTAGCAATTCAGTAACGACTATCACCTTAATATTCTTGAAAGCTGTTCTTAGCTTTGATACCATACGTGCTTTCCCAATCCTTCTGTTCTAAATAATATAGTGGTTACTATATTATCATAAAATATACAGTATGGCATGTGTAGTTTTTATATAAATTCTTACTGGAACTTCTCCTTGTAGTGTTCCATGATTTCGTCCATCACCTGAACGCATTCAAGAGTTCCTACATATTCACCATTCGCATCTCGAACAGCCCTGTAGCTCACGAGGACATCGCTTCCGCCTTTATTCATCCATACCTCTACCTTGTCTTGCGCACCTGATTTGAATGAAGATATGATGCTGCGAACCATCGGTTCAATCGTTGGTGGGTGGCAAGTATACACCTCTCTATCGAGCGAACTGATTGGTCTCTTGAATAGTTTCTTCTCACCGTTATCATTGTAGTATCTGTTCATATCCACGTGATCTACAAATGTTAACTCGAGAGGAATGGTATTTAACATCGCCTCAAGCTGGTACGGAGTCATGTGTCCACTCGCGAATATGATGTCTCCATCATTTGCAGTAGCTCCGTTCTTACCTTCCTTAGCTGCTCTATGCGTATAATCCTCCTTAGAAGCTTTAGCCCATTCAGCCGGTTCTTCCTTGAGCAGGCAGTAATCATATTCCTTGAGATCACGCCCTACTTCTTCCCACTCTTCATCCTTGAAGAATTGTACGCAGATCGGAAACAGGATATTCGACTCTTTGTAGATCATCTCATCTGCCCGCTTAACAACTGCCTTAGATCTCTCAAGCCACTCATCATCGGATAGTGTTCCATCGGTAACGTGTCTTAGTTCATCTCTGATTTCATCATCGACTGTCCACATTACATCAGATGGGCCTGTTACATCGTATCTACTCTTAAGTATCGTGTAGATTATGTCACCTTTCTTTGCATAGTGAATAGAGACATCACGAAGTTTATTTAGTTCATCGGTAATTACAGAACGGTCCGCACTTTCCTCAAATAGCTTGTTAATTACTGCAATTTGTTCAGCAATTCCCTCGTTCTCGAGAGTCAGCACATTTAACGGATGTCCAGGTTCAGCGATAAGCGTCTGAGACTTAATTTCCGCCGCTTTTCGATCATTTGCGCCATTCATTCTTCTCTGAGCAGCTTCTTTTGATGCTGTAACGGCTTTCTCAGCGTTCATAATCTTTTCCTGCTTAGTTGAACCGTGGAATAGTGCAGAATGCACATCACAAAGTTTCTGAACCTCCTGGTAAGGCACTCCACTTTTTATCAGATGCTGCTCCGCATTAGCAATCTCAAGAGCATCGACTTCTTTGAAGTTCTGTACGAACTCTTCTCTTACTGTCTCTAAATCCTCGCCCTTAGTCAGTCTCTCTATGTAACTGCGAAGCAGAACCTCTCTCTCACTAGCATTCTTAGGCTTATTAGTTTCCTCAGATACAGGTTTTTCTTCACGCTTCACTTCACCAGCAGATGTAAATGATGGTAGCTTGCTTGGATCGATTCTTCCATCTTCATCTAAGAAGTTCTTTACGAAATCAGGAACCTTATCCACATCCACAGTTCCGTCTTCTCTGATGTAAGCCTTTGCAAAATCAGGAATATTAAGCTTACTTAAATCGAATGCTGGCTTTGAAGATTCTTCTTTAACTACAGGGGTTTTATCCGTTCCCTTCTTCTTCAACTCAGGAACATTTATAACCTCAAATCCCTTTTCTTCAAACAGAGAAATAATTGAAGCTAGGTCTATTCCCTTAATCTGTGACCCCTTTGGAATTGTCATCACTCGTCCCATGGTATTTAGAGCAACAGGATTCGAAATATCCTTAAATCCGAGCTCAATCATGATATCTATCACCTCTGGAAATTCTGTAGCCAGATCGTGTACATTTTTCTTCATATCTAATACTTTTGCAGTCATGTCTATTTCCTCCTTTAAAATTAATCTTATCTTTTTTATAATCCGCTTGTGTAACGGTCGCAATACTGTGTTTAATTTACTCTTTAATTGTATATACATTATACATTAAATGTATCTAATCTCCGTAACAGATGTTACATTTTATTATTATTTAGAAAAATTTCTAGATAATAGCAAAAAAAGACGCTTCCCAACCGTCATCTGAATGCGTTCACTTCAGATGACGGTTTAGTTAAGCATCTAATTTTATTCCAATTATGCTTTCACAACGAAAGCATTGTATATAGCTCTAATAGCTCTCTGATAGTCTGATTCCGACACTCCTACCTGCACGCTTATACGCTCTGGTGCATGGTCGATAAATCTTACATTTACATGAGCACTTGATAGTGCTTCAAATATCTTCATAGCAACAGAAACTTCTCCCGAGATATTTCTTCCAACTACAGCTATAGCTGCAATACCAGTAGATATTGTTATTTCGTCAGCATCAGTTGCGCTCCTTAGCTTCTCCGTTAGCTCTTCCTCACAGTTAGCTACACTTTCTGAACCGACGATGACCGAGAATGAATCGAGCCCAAGCTGCTCACTTTCAACTGTGATGTTAAACTCGTCGAGAATGCTCTGTATTCTTTCGCGATACTTCGCATCATCATTCAGTTTCTCTCGCTCGATAAGAATTGAAGAATAGCCCTTCTTACCGGTTATACTGGAAATCTCAAGGCGGTTCTCATATGAGTCAGCATTCTTAACTATGAGAGTACCAGGCTTATCCGGCTCTAATGTGCTCTTAATATTGATTGGAATTCCGCACTGGCTCACAGGTCTAACCGCATCTTCGTGAAGAACCTCAGCACCTCTGAGCGCAAGCTCTCTTAGTTCCTTATAGATAATTACAGGAACACTGAGAGGATTCTTCACAATACGAGGATCCGCCATCAGTAGTCCAGGCACATCTGTCCAATTCTCATATAAATCAGCCTTTGCTGCTGATGCTATAATCGCGCCAGTGATGTCTGATCCACCTCTCGAGAAGGTCACAACTTCCCCTGTTTCATTTGAACCATAGAATCCAGGAAATACTATTCTCTTATGATTCTTAATAAGTTTCTCGATGTTATTTCTCGTCGTATCATCAAGCAGTTTCCCCGTGTCATCAAACTTAATAATCTCAGCTGCATCTACAAAATCATACTCAAGCTGCTCAGCCATAAGCTGAGCAGTTATGAACTCTCCTCTACTGATGAGATAATCTCGGCACCTAGAATCCTTATACTTTTCAATTATCTTATCAAAGATTTCATCGATATTAATCTCTGAACCTAGTCCAATTGCAAGGTTCTTGAAACGATTTCTAGCCTGAGTAATCTTGGTATCGAATTCATCTGGGTTCTCGTGCGCAGAAATCAGAAGATCTGTGACCTTTACCTTTTCGTCGTCGTGAACACCTGGAGCCGAAACAACTACATAGCGTCGTGCTTTATTTTGACGGACTACTTCCGCAGCATGCCTAATGCGCTCAGCAGTTGCAAGTGAAGATCCTCCAAACTTCGCTACTGTGAGCTCGGAGTTATTTCTAAGTGCAGGTGCAAGATCCTCGTTATGTATGAGCTTTATATCGTACGGAGTTGACTGATATACAAAATAGTTCAGCCAATTTGAGAACAGCAGGCTCCCTGATGATCTCCAGCGGACCACAGGGGTTTTTGAATCGTCATCGTCAGGGAAATAATTTGCAGGAATCTCCGGATTAATGCCTGCTCCCTTATCCCTTACATACTCCTTAAGTAGTGTATTCCAATCATACTCGGTGTGACCCGTAACGAAAATCTGCCTATCATTATCTGACTTAACACAGAATACACCGCCTTCCTCTGAAGTGGAAAGAACAGTAATTCCCGGAGTATTGTCGATATCCTCCTCATCTACTGTAGTATTTCTGGATTGAGGTACATAAAACTCATCATCAAAACCTCTAAATAGCATGCTACGCTTAGTTTTAAGCGTATGTTTGAATACCCCTGATAGCTTCTTAGGAAGTCTTTTCTTGTTTATTCCATAGTGATAGTAAAGCCCAGCCTGTGCTCCCCAGCATATGTGAAATGTGCTGTGAACATGAGTTTTCGACCACTCCATTAACTCGCAGAGCTCTTCCCAGTAATTAACCTCTTCAAACTCAAGTAGCTCTATCGGAGCACCTGTGATGATCATCCCATCATAATACTCGTTCTTTACATCGCTGAACGTCTTATAAAATGCGAGCATATGCTCCTGAGAAGTAACGTGAGGCTTGTGTGTTGCGGTCTGCAGTAGCTCAAGCTCCACTTGCAGTGGTGTATTACTGAGCATACGTGTAATCTGAGTTTCAGTGTCAATCTTTGTCGGCATGAGGTTGAGAAGAAGTATGTGAAGCGGACGCATGTCCTGCGTCATAGCACGTGTATCCGTCATTACGAATACATTTTCATTAGTAAGCGTCTCTATAGCCGGCAAATTATTTGGTACTTTAATTGGCATTATATTCTCCTCCCAAATCCCCTTTTATATAAGTTCAGCTGCGATTGCACACCATTCGCCTAGTTCTGCAACGGCTAACATTTCAAAACCATTCTCCTTAAGTGCCGCAATCACTTTATTCTGCTGAGTAGTTAGTATACCAGACATAATATATCTTCCGCCACAATTAAGGTGATTGCGAATATCACCGGTGAGGCGAACAACAAGATTAGTAAGCAGATTGGCTACTACTATATCTGCCTTAAAGTCTACTCCTGCTGTCAAATCAGCTTTTTTTATATCCACATTGTGTACATCATTGCTCTTGCAGTTTTCTATTGAAGCAGCCACAGCCTCTTCATCGATATCTATACCTAGCACTTCACTAGCTCCGAGCTTACTAGCTAATATAGATAGGATTCCTGTGCCGCAGCCAACGTCCAGGACCTTATCGCCTTCATCGATATAGGATTCTAGTAAATCCGCTGACAGCGAAGTAGTCTCATGAAGGCCGGTTCCAAAGGCCATGCCCGGGTTTATACGTATAACATCTCTATCAGATTCAAATTCTTGTAAATAGTCAGTCATATCTATCCATGGTGGAGCAGCTATATAGCTATATCCTATGTTCACCGGTTTAAGGAATTCCTTCCAGCGGTCTTTCCACTCTTCGTCATCTCTGACACGCACTGTTACCTTTAATGATCCGAGATCAGCAGCAGTAGTACCGAAAAAACCATTTTCTGCATTTTTCCTAACTGCATTTACCGCCTTATTCACCGCATCAACAGTGCCATCAGCCGCTCTATCATCTGCTGTATATACTATAATGCTTGGAGCCTTGCTGCTCTCCTTTTCAAAATCCTCTGGCGCTAGATAATCCGTATCCCCAAGTTGGTCATTCATAAACAGAGCATCTGCAGGATCGTTTACTTCAGCAGTATCTATTCCTTCGCATATGAGCGCACCAAGCATTGGCTCAATTCCAATCTCCGATACTTCAATTTTTATCTCGTAATATTTCATCTAAGTGTCTCAATCTCTCTTGCATAACCTTCGAGGTCTTCCTGTGGAGTCTCGAGGATGCACGGAAGCCCTACTATGTGCGGATTATTAACTACTGACATCATTGCCTCAAGACCTATCTCTCCGCCTCCAATCTTTTCGTGCCTATCCTTTGCTGCACCCATAGGATTCTTGCTGTCATTGATGTGTAGCGCGCATAATCTATCTAAGCCTACGACTCTATCGAACTGATCCAGTACGCCAGCGAAATCGTTTTTCACATCATATCCCGCATCGCTAACATGACAGGTATCAAGGCAAACACCTATTTTGTCTTTAATCTCCACTCCATCGATAATCTTACGAATTTCTTCAAAACTCTTACCCACTTCACTTCCCTTACCTGCCATTGTCTCGAGTAGCACGACAGTCTGCTGTTCCTTCCATATTACTTCATTGAGCGTATCAATGATCATCCGTATACCAGCTTCGCTGCCCTGCCCGACGTGGCTTCCTGGATGAAAATTATAGTAGTTTCCAGGTAAATATTCCATCCGTCTCAGATCTTCTTTCATGCATGTTCGCGCAAATTCCCTTACACTCTCCTTGCCCGAGCACGGATTTAGCGTGTATGGTGCGTGGGCTACGAGCTTTCCAAAGTTATGCTCTTCCATCAGCTTTATTAACGCTTTAGTATCGGCTTCATCAATTGCTTTCGCCTTGCCACCTCGTGGATTTCTAGTAAAAAATGCGAATGTATTCGCACCAATCGATAGTGCGGCTTTCCCCATCGCTTCAAATCCATCTGAAGACGAAAGGTGGCATCCCAAATATTTCTCCATCTATAGTCCCTTTCTATCTCTTTATCAATAGTTCTGAAATTAAGCCTATATTTTATAACAATAACGTACTTTTCAGTCTATTGCACAATCTCTCTATTTGCTGTCATTAATAAACTCTCTAATTTCTTGTAATGCAGTTTCGATATCAATCAGAAACTCCCTAGAGGATATCCTAAGAGCACCGTGGCCGAGCGACATCTCCTGAACTAGCGCATCTGATGATACAACCGTAATGCTTTCTTTCTTACCGATCTCCTTTGTAAGCTCAACGATATAAGTATCTGCCGTCTCATTTTCCTTTGTATATACAATCTCGGTATCATTGACTTTGTACTTCCTTCCAAAACTATATGGCACCCTATATGCATCAAATACGATAGTCATCTTGCATCCAAGATATCCACGATAATTCGCAAGAATATTTATCAGATGATCTCTGGCAGCTCCAATTTCTGCCCTTGAAAGTTCTTTCATATGCTTGTCAGCATTTATGAGGTTATAGCCATCTATGATGAAGTGTGTATCCGGACTACCAACCCTTTCGAGCCTATGAAGAGAACGTTTTTGCATCTCCATAGCATGGTAATCGGAACCTTTCGGCTTTGCCTTACGCTTCACTGCATTGCCCTTTGAAATTTTACCGTATGTCTTCTCAAATATTGCTAACAGCTCTGCATCGCTAGCCAGCTTCCGACCGGCTGCCATCGTTTCAGCTCTCGCTGAATCTTCTCTTTTATTTGAATCAGTCTCCTTCTCAAGCGCAAATGGAAGATGCATGAAGTCTTGAACCTCATCCCATTTAACTGTCCTCCCAGCCCCATGATAGCAGAATATCGAATCTCCGGTTTCTAATTCATCCTTATCTTGCTCGTACTCGGACTCTTCTATAACCTCAGATTCATTGTGGCAAAAGTCATATCCGATTAGCATACAGCTAATATATCCTCTGCCACTTGTGTACGAAGCAAGCTTTCTCTGATAGTCAATTAGTGCTACTGCCGGCGCCTTCCCAATAAAAGTAGACATATCCCCGTCAACAATTGGCTCGTCAAACGCCCCCGATGCATTTCTTATATCAGTCATCGCCATTCCGATATTAGCACTGGGTAGTTTTATCTCAAAGCTGAACCAAGGTTCTAGTATGTGGCACTTGGCATGCAGCAGCCCGTTTCTAACTGCTCTATAGGTTGCCTGTCTAAAGTCTCCACCCTCTGTGTGCTTTTCATGCGCTTTTCCTGCCGCAAGTGTAATGCGTATATCCGTGATAGGTGCCCCGATCAGCACACCTCGGAACATTCTCTCATCCAGATGCGATAGTATTAAATTCTGCCAATTTCTACTGAGGACATCCTCTGGGATAATGCTATCTGTGACAATGCCACTTCCGCGTTCACCTGGCCTAATGATTAGATGTACTTCAGCATAATGCTTAAGTGGTTCGAAGTGGCCAATACCTTCAACTGCCTCTGTCACAGTTTCCTTATAGATTATATTTCCTGTCTCAAAGTGCACTCTATATCCAAACCTACTCATTATCTGAGCTTCAAGAATTTCCTGCTGCACCTCACCCATAAGCCTGATATTAACACCACGGGAACCTAGATCTACAGCAACATGCAGTTTCGGATCTTCTTCTTCGAGTATTCTCATATCAGCTACAAACTTGTTTTGCTCAATGCATTCTTCGGGAATGATTCTATAAGACAGGTACGGCTCAATTATACCGTTTCTAGTCTCATCCTCCGCCAATGTACCGATTCCCCGTCCTGCTCTTGATGAGCCCACACCAGTAATTGCGCATATATCACCAGCTGAGGCTGAATCAACCATCGTGTACTTCTGACCGGAGTAAATCCTTATCTGATTGACCTTTTCATGTAGAAGCTCACCGTTTTCGGTTCTCACCGCGACACTATCCTTTAGGTGAAGAGTACCCATCATCACGCGTACAAAAGAGATTCGTTCATCTCTCTGATCTCGGGCTATCTTATAGACTAGAGCCCCCATTTTATCATCTATTGAAGCGTCTTCTCTACGTTCATCAAAGCCGTAGGTGTATGATGACATGGCATCGAGCAATCGATCTACTCCATCTTGATGAAGTGCTGAACCGAATAGACACGGAAATATCTGGCACTCTTGTATTGCCTTCCGAACACCTTCTTCGGGCAAATTTAGATTTTCCAAAAAACACTCGGCAAGATCTGGAGAATAAAATGTTATGCCATCGATAAATTCCTCATCATTCTTATCCACACTAAAATCGACGAATCCCTCACCGAGCCTGCCTTTTATGCGGCTAATCTGCTCATGTCTATCAGCGATAGCAAGGTCCATCTTGTTTACGAATACAAACGTCGGAATTTTCCGCGCTCTGAGAAGTCTCCAAACTGTCTCTGTATGGCTTTGAGGTCCATCTAGACCGCTTACAACTAGTAGTGCATAATCGATTACATCTAGAACTCTCTCCATCTCAGCTGAAAAGTCATCATGTCCTGGCGTGTCTAGTATGGTGATTTGACTGTCCTTCCAGTTTAGTCCAGCCTGTTTCGAAAAAACGGTAATTCCGCGATTTTTCTCAATCTCATAATTGTCGAAGAACGAGTCGCCATTGTCGACTCGTCCTAGTTTCCTTATTGTTCCAGCGGAGTACAGCATAGCTTCACTAAGCGTAGTCTTGCCTGCATCAACATGTGCCAATATCCCTAGTGTCAGCTTCTTGCTCATGCTCCCCTCCCTCTGAAAATTCTATCTACTAAATCAATTTGATTAAATCACGTAAAACCATTCGTCCTGCTTACGCTCTTTCTCCTGCCCTGTCTTGTGTGACTGCTTGTCATAAACCATTTCAAGTGTCTTAATTGTTACGGTAGTGTGAGGATCTACAGACTTTGTTACGAATGCATTTCCTCCGATAACAGCACCTTCACCAATCACAGTGTTTCCACCTAGTACAGATGCTCCTGAATATAGCGTAACATTATCCTCAATTGTCGGATGCCTCTTCGTCCCGTGAAGCTTCTGACCCGCCTTTGTGGAAAGTGCACCTATGGTAACCCCTTGATACACCTTAACATGTTCACCGATTACAGAGGTTGATCCTATTACTACTCCAGTCGCATGATCCATACAGAAGTATTTACCAATCGTTGCTCCTGGATGAATATCCACACCGGTTTTTCTGTGTGCATACTCGGTCATAATCCTTGGAATCAGTGGAACATCAAGCTCATGTAGTTCATGAGCGAGTCTATAAATCGCTGTGGCGTAAAGCCCCGGATATGCGAGAATGATTTCATCCTTGCTATTTGCCGCAGGATCTCCTTCGTATGTAGCAATTATATCATTATTAAGAAAATCCCTGATCTTGGGTATCTGTCTAAAAAAAGACTTTACGATTTTCTTAGCTTCATCCTGCCTGACAGCGATGCATGTGTCTTCAAACTCCGGTCTATGAAGTAATGCCTTTTCAATCTGCTTAGTCATCATAAACATCACATCTTCTAGGATTACCAGGATTTTCTTATCTACGCTGTACGTGCGATAAGACTTCTCACGATAATATCCTGGAAGAAGAACCATCATAAGCTCGCGAATTATCTCCTTAATAGCCTTTTGTTCAGGCAGTTCAAACATTCTAACAGCGTCGATGTCACGGTCATGTTTGTAATCCTCTAGGAGTTGCTCAGCTAATTCACTCATGTCCTTATCGATTTCCTCGGCACTTCTAATTTCATTAGTCTGACAAGACTCCATAATCATTATATCCTTATCCACTTAAGTCTCCTCTCTATAAACCTTACTCATACATTTACACACTTCGCCCAACCAGTATCTCACCTAGTATCATAGGTGGTTAATATCGGCTGCCCTGCTCGGCTAATTCGCCATTTATAGCTCAGCTCCACACTCCATGCAGTACTCAGCTCCTGGTGGCACCTCCATACCGCACTCTGGACAGACAGCAACATTCGATTTATCTATAGCATCCATGATTGCGAGTTCAACACCATCCCTCAGCTTATCTGTAATCCTGCTAGCATAGCTTGCTACCTTAAAATCCTGGCGGCTAAACCTAATTTTATTCGCAGTCATCTCTAGTAGTGCGAGCACATCATCGTAATCTGCCCTATTTCGGAACACTAGAGATATAGCGTATGGCGTTGGTTTCTTTACAACGAGAGATATAAAATGGCGTTTCTCATAAAATAGTACTGAATAAAGTTGTTCGTTGGCATTGATTCGTGCTCCATCTATAGGAAGCCCCTTTTCATCTCCAATGATTATGTAGTTGCAAGCAAAATTAAATGAGCTCGCTCTCGATGCCTTTTTATTTACGACAAAAATGCACTCTCCGGTGCATTTCAGCTTAGTCGCTACCACATTTCCCTCCATAAATTATCATCTACATATGCTAGTCTATAATAGCTTTGACTAGTGAATCCATATCGGAACAAATCGGATTTGCCCCGACGTGCTCTAAAAACCTTCTGTTCCTAAAGCCCCAATCGACACTTATGCATTTTAGACCTGCATTATGTGCAGTTTCGATATCCACCTCAGTATCACCTATATATACGGCCTCGTCTTGTCCAAGACCCATGCGTTCAAGTATCTTCAGTGTTGCGTCTGGGTTAGGTTTCCTCCTAATCTTATCATCTACGCCCTGAACGTATTCAAAACCCCCAGCAAAATATCTATCAGCAAGAATCACCGCAGCTTCATGCATCTTGTTGGACACTACTGCTGTCCTTACACCTTGCTCCCTCAGATTCTCAATTGCTTCAATTATGCCCTCAAAAGGCTTAGTATTCTCATCGCAATGATCTGGATACCATTCCTCAAAGGAATTTATTACTGCAGCAAGCTCAGCTTCATCGCCTGCGTAGGATGTCTCTACACCTATGAGATCAACCTCTTCATCACTGTATCCAGCCTCAGTCGCTAGCGCCCTAGACATAGCAACCTTAACCCCGCTACCAAAAAATCTTGCAGCATCTCTAACGTTATAATCGCATCTATGTCCATTTACTTTAAGTGCATGATTAGTGCTATCCTTTAGATCCGTTATGGTATCAAGGATTGTCCCATCCATGTCAAAAATTGCAGCTTTATACATCAATCCCTTAACCCCTTCTCAAAAGCAGCTCTTACTGATTTCATCGATATCCCCAGATCTGAAGCTATAGACCTCAGGCTCTCATATTCTGGATACGTATACGACTGCCCATCCGCCGTCACAACCTTCTTCGCTTCAATCAGCCCCAGCTCTGTTTCCACCAGAGTTTTCATCCTCGCGAGCTCCTCACGCTGTACGGGATAGTATCTAACACCGATTGTCGTCGTTTCGGCAAATATGATTTCGCAGAGTTTCTCTCTACTCTCTGCCTTACATATAACTTCAAGCATATACGCAGGTCTATTCTTCTTCATAAAGATTGGGGCATACGAAACATCAAGAGCGCCTGCATCCATCAGCTTCTCGAGCACATATCCTAGCTCCTCTCCGCTAGAATCATCGATATTAGAATTTATAACTAGAATGTCTCCTTTCTGAATTCCTCCACCCGTTGACACCTCGTCTCCGAGAATAACTCTAAGCGTGTTAGGTCCACCGATTTCGCGACTACCTACTCCAATCCCAATTTTACTCAGATTCATCTCTGGCATCAGACCGTACGCCTCTGCAAAAGTGGATATAATAGCGGCTCCCGTAGGTGTTACGAGCTCCGTCGGAACTTCTATTTGTTTAAATCTTACCTGTTCATTTTTGTAAATCGCAGATGTTGCTGGCACTGGAACGCTTAACATCCCATGTGCACACTTTATCGTACCGTATCCATCCGAAACAACACTCGCCATAACTCTGTCAGGCTTAATGTAATCCATCAATATTGCTACACTGACTATATCAACTATCGAATCAAGCGCTCCAACCTCGTGGAAATGCACCTCGTCTATCGGTTTGCCGTGAACTGCCGCTTCCGCAACCGCAACTTTATGAAACATGGATTTTGAAAGCGCCTTTGCGGCTTCTGTAATCCCACTGCTATCTATTATTTGCCTTATATCACCATAGGTCCTATGAACATGATTATGGCTGTGGTCATGGGCATGCCCGTGTTTATGATTATGGTGATTGTAGCTATGATGTTCAAAAGAGTGTTCGTGAACATGTTCGTGTTCGTGATTATGCCCTCCATAGTTATGGTCGGAATCAGATTCATGCTCATGATTATAACTATGAGCATGTCCGTGATCAGGCTCCAGAGTGGCACTGCAGTTTCTATTATGGCTATCTTCATAAATTGCATCCACTGGTAATCCTGTATTAGCCTCTAGCACCTCAACATATGTTCCATCTATTCCATGCGAGTCCCTCTTAACTACATTTAACTCATATCCTGGAACTCTAAGCTTAGCGAGCTCATCTCTCAGATATTGCTCACCATTACAAATCTCGAGCAGTGCCCCAATAGTCATATTGCCACTGATACCAGTCGCACAATCAAAATAAAGTGTTTTCATCTAAACCTCTTAAGCAAATGTAAGTATTTTTTCATATATCTATAATAGTAGAGCATTGCGCTCTGCGCAATGCTCTTAATCTCGTGAAAATGATATTTTTTCAAATATTATAGCGCTTTTCCTGAACAGCCAAGAACATTTACAATCTTGTGCCTTACAAGTTCCTTGATATTAGCTCTTGCTGGTTTCAGATACTGCCTAGGGTCAAAATCTGCAGGGCACTCAACCAGATGCTTTCTGACGGAGCCCGTCATAGCAAGTCTGAGATCTGAATCAATATTAATCTTGCATACTGCCGATCTAGCAGCTTCCCTCAACTGATCCTCTGGAATACCTATCGCATCCTTCATCGCTCCACCATAAGCGTTAATCATGTGTACGTACTCCTGTGGAACAGACGATGCTCCATGAAGCACAATTGGAAACCCAGGTAGCTTCTTCTCACACTCGTGAAGCACATCAAATCTCAGCTGCGGCTTAGTACCTGGCTTAAACTTAAATGCACCATGGCTCGTTCCAATAGCAATTGCAAGCGAATCGCAGCCAGTCCTACGAACGAACTCCTCGACCTCTTCAGGACGTGTATATGAAGAATCTTCTGCTGAAACAACCACATCATCTTCAATGCCTGCCAGTGTGCCGAGTTCAGCTTCAACTACTACGCCATACTTATGCGCATAATCTACAACCTGCTTAGTAATTTCAATGTTCTCTTCAAATGGTTTTGACGAGGCGTCTATCATTACTGAAGTAAATCCACCATCTATGCAGGATTTGCAGGTCTCGAAGTCCGGACCGTGATCAAGGTGAAGCGCAATTGGAATATCCGGGCAATCCATAACCGCCGCCTCGACGAGTTTCATGAGATAAGTGTGACTAGCATAAGAGCGAGCACCCTTTGACACCTGAAGTATCACCGGAGAATTCTCTTCCTTGCAAGCCTCTGTGATTCCCTGAACGATTTCCATATTATTAACATTAAAAGCTCCGATGGCATAGCCTCCATCGTATGCTTTCTTAAACATCTCTGTTGTTGTTACAAGTGCCATTAATAACCTCCCTTTCTTGGTTCGAATTTCAAATGACCGTAATCCTTGTATTTAATTCACATTATAACACACGAAATGTAGATTAAAAACTATGTATACGGGCTTAAATATGTTACAATCTAGTAGATATTTTTTTGTTAAGAAAGGAATAATTATGACAGAACAGAGCATTGCAAAGAAAGGTATAATTCTCAATACCGTACTCATAATCGCTACAATCGTAGCATTTATAGTAATTAAAATTTCCAATTCGTATCTAACATCTAATTTCGGATACAGCGGTTACTACATGGAAATGTTTACTTTACAGAAAGCAACACTTATCGGTCTCTTAATCGTATCAGTGGTAGTTACCATTTGCTCAGCAGTACTTATGACTAAGAACCAGGGAAAGAACACTGGATTCATACTGCTCATCGTCGGAGCTGTTATCGCGGGCATACTCGCTTTACTCGGACTTGTGCTAGGAATTATCACATGGATTCTCTGCGGAGTATCGATTAGTCAGTTCAGGAAGCTCCAGGGCGAGAGCAACTTTGAAAGCAACCTTGATTTTGGAGCAGTTGCAGAACTTAAGAAATCTTCTGATAACGCTAATTCTACTCAGGCTTCACCTGCACAGAAGACCGAGACCGCTGTACAGGCCGAAGCTGTACCCGCTGAAGCTGAAGATGATGCCGCGCCTGTCGATGTGGATTACGAAGTGAAGTCTGAAGACAATGGTTCTTCAGATAGCACCGAAGCATAATTAGAACTTAAACACGATTTTTTATAGCTAGATAGAGAGATTTGCCAAAGAAAGATATGAAAAACATAGAGACTAAGTTTTATTCAACAGAAAAGCTAGAAAAGTCGATCAAACGATCGTTAATAGCGTACATTTGTTTCGCATCTATACGTATCGTGCTTTATCTTACACTCGGAATATCAATATCAAACGACATAGTGGTTGGCAGTAGCTACTTTTTCTATCAGGATATAACCACGCTATTCAAGCTGATGTTCATGGGCTTTGTCTTTATATTATTATTAATTGCATCCGTTACGATGTTAGCATTGTGTTTAAATAATGCTGCCGATTTAAATGATAGTTTTGATATAAAGAAAAGACAATCGCTCTACTTGTTTCCTATGCTCCTGGATATATTTGGAGTATTAATCTGCATTTTTATCCTTGTAATCGGAAGCTTAGCTCTGATTTTAGGTGTATTAGCTTCAATCGTTGAAATAGCATTTATCATCTGGCTGATATATAGCGCAAAGAAGGATAATTAAAGCTCTGCTTAACAATCAAAGTTTAAGGAGTAATATATCATGAATGTATTAAAAGGGACTGTAAAAATTAATGCCCCAGCCGAAGTCGTACAAATCGCTCTTAAAGGACTCCTTTCATACAAAGGAGTGGATAACCCTCAAAGTTATTCTTTAGATCGCAAAGCGATAAAGACTCTGCAAAAAACTCCTGAGGGAAGGAATCTTTCCGGTCTATTAATAAATATAAAAACCTTAAAATTTGACATCGTATCGACGTCCGGAGAAACTTCAACCCTTTCATATGAAGCTGAGCCGAGAGGATATAAAGCACCACTACCGATATTTTTGTTTATTGAGAGCGCACTTCTCTTCCTAGTAGGTATCATGGCTCAGATTATCACAGAAATGTTACCACTTGCTATGATATGCTATATGGTAGGAGCCTTCTTAATCGCTGTGACATTCCTATTTGTGATTCCCACGCATAATAGATTTGAAAAGATAATTCAAAAACTACTATTACCGAGGCTTGATCGCTATATAGACATCATAAATGAGCATATAGGTGAATAACCACATGATCAAAAAAAACAGCAGCCTAAAGGTTCCCTCTGGGCTGCTGTTTTTACTTGGTATCGCTTTTACAGATTTCGATTCTTCACGCCTGCTTCCTACCATGATTACGCATTATCTCGCGGTCGAGTACTAGCTCCTTAATATTAACATTTACAAACTTTACCTGAAATGAGGTCATCTGCTCTATGCTGCGTTTTACATCTCTTTGCAGAATAATACAGGAGCGCATGCAGTCGACAGTCTTCCTGACTTTTAGATCCAGCTCGATCACCAAACTGCCAGTTTTACCATTGTTATAAAAATTCGTCACCCTGATGTTACGCCGATACTTTCTCGCCACAATTCTGATAATATCACCAATTACGTTCTCATTGATTGTGTAATTTCCATTATAAGCGTATTGCGGCATGACCACAGTTTTCTCATACTTATCTGTCTCATCGTTAGCAAGATTCCAATTTTTGAGAAATCTCTGTGGGTTCATGAAGTACCCTGCAAAATCTCGCTTTAAATCCCCCATCGGTGCCGGAATGACGTGTTCTCCATGGTTATAACGACGCTCCGAAGCAAGTTCACGTTCACCTGAACTTGTATAATCTTCAATGTAAAGTCTCTCTATCGCTCTCGGTATTTCCAGCGTATCGGTTATTATGTCCACCATATGGTCAGACGTTCCGAGTACGAGCAGTTTCTTAATCTTAAGCGCCTTTATCTTCTTCTGCACATCGCTTCGATGATCTTCATAATTAAAAAGTGCAGTGCGCATAGCTTTCGCTTTTGATTCACACTTCTTTGCTGATTTTCCAGCTACAATTTTATTTTTATAAATCAAAAGGCCATCATCAATCAGTGCAGGAATTCCCTTTCCCTTAGCAACTCTAATTGCTTGATAGCTTTTGCCTGTCCCACTTTTTCCAGTAAATGAGTATACCTTCATATAACGTTAGTCCTTGAAACTTCACAAAAAGTTAACTTTATCAAACCCATTATACCATGTTACAATGCTGATAAAGAAATTAAATGAACAGTTTATCATAGGAGGGTCATTATGGCTTATAAGATTAGTGAAGATTGCATCAGCTGTGGTGCTTGCATGGATGGTTGCCCAGTAGAGGCTATTACAGAGGGAACACCTTACGTTATCGATGCAGATACTTGCATTGACTGCGGAGCTTGCGCAGATGTATGTCCAGTAGGAGCACCTGCTCAGGAGTAGTCTGTTAGGGATATACCAAAGGTATAAAATTCCCCTGCGCTTTGCGCAGGGGAATTTTTTATGTCCTATACAGCCAAAGAAAAAAATGAAATAGCTGGATACCGCCCAGCCATTTCATTTAATTGCATTATGTCTAACTATTTACTTCTCAGCATCTTCTAGCTCATTGCTTCTGATTAAGAACGATAGTGTGTGCAAGCTATCACTTAGATGCACATTCTCAACAGCGACATCGTTTGGAACATTGAGATCTACTGGAGCAAAATTCCAGATTCCCTCTATACCTGCATCGACAAGGACATCTGTGACTTTCTGTGCATTTTCACGGTTAACGCAGATAATCGCAATATCTATGTCATTTTCCTTTACAAAATCGCTCATCTCAGAAAAATCTCGAACAAGTACATCATTGATGCTTAGACCTACCAGCTTTGGATTAACATCGAAAAGACCAACGATATTAAACCCAATCTTGTAGTAATATGTGTAGTTCGTGATTGCCTGACCAAGATTACCAATACCAACTACGATAGTCTTGTACTCACGATCAAGACCCAAAATCTTGTTAATCTCATGGAATAGAGAATCAACTGAATAACCGTATCCCTGCTGACCAAAGCCACCAAATGTATTGAGATCCTGTCTAATCTGAGATGCAGTATAACCAATAAGCTCACTTAGTTCATTAGAAGAGATTTTCTTAATACCCTTCTTGCGGAGTTCGTTTAGATATCTTCTATATCTTGGTAATCTGCGGATAATCGCATTAGATACCCTTGTGTTGTTGCTTTTCATAAATACTTCCCACCCCAACTCGACAATTTTCGTGTTTCTTACTTGTGTGAATCTACGTACTCTACTAAATCCTTAACAGTCTCAAACTTCTCAGCTTCTTCATCTGGAATGTCTAGACCGAAAGCTTCCTCAACGCCTAGAATGATTTCTACAGCATCAAGTGAATCTGCTTCGAGATCTTTCATCAAGTTTGTGTCCATCTGAACCATGTCAGCATCTACGCCAAGCTGCTCGACTACTATATCTCTGATTGTATCAAAAGTCATAGCTCTAACCTCCTTTTGAAATTCAAAGCTAATTATAAATTATACAATCAATTCTTGCAAGTTTTTTATCAACCATATGCATATTAATCACGATAAAAGTAAATTATTCCATATATTATTCATATTTTGAGAACTTTATTTAGAGATTCAGAATTTATTTGCATTTTACACTGATATAACCATGCATTTTCAGAAAAAGAGGACTGTGATCACACCACAGCCCTCAAGCCTTTATTAATTGAGAACACTCCTCGAATAGTTAGATGCTGCATATAAATAAAGTAATAAATAATGCATCATGGAGACTTAAAAATCTACTTCAGTGTCGTAGTAACAAGCCTTAAGCAACTTTTCCATCTCTTCCTGTTTGATTTTGCGAGGATTTGCGCCCGTACAAGCATCGAGGATAGCATTTTTTGCAATCTCAGGCAATCTTGCTAGGAATACATTCTCTGGAACAAATCCCTGCTCTACTGGATAGCTATCCGCACCGTAGTGCTTGATGCAGTGCGGTATATTTAAAGCATCATTCATACCTCTTAGCCATTCAATCAGATTCTTAATCTTCTCATCTCTGCTCTCTCCACCTAACTTAAGTGTATCTGTAATCAAAGCAAATCTCTCAGCTGCTCTCTCATCCTTCGCATTGAATGCTATAACCTTTGGCAAATACATCGCATTAGCAGCACCATGGATGATGTGCGCACCATAATCATCAAATGCAGCGCCTGTCTTATGTGCCATTGAGTGCACTATTCCGAGTAGTCCGCTCGAGAATGCGATTCCAGCTAGGCACTGTGCATTATGCATAGCATCCCTTGCTTCCATATCTCCCTCATATGACGAAACGAGTGTCCTCTTAATCATCTGCATTGCATATAGGGCCGGTGCATCTGTATAGTCAGATGCAGCTAATGATACGAAGGCCTCTACCGCATGCGTAAGTGCATCCATTCCTGTGTGTGCTACAAGCTTCTGAGGCATTGTCTCAGCAAGATCCGGATCGACGATAGCTACGTCTGGAGTAATCTGAAAATCTGCGAGAGGATATTTGATACCCTTGTCGTAGTCAGTAATTACTGAGAATGCCGTAACCTCTGTAGCCGTTCCAGATGTAGAGGATACTGCACAGAAATGTGCCTTCTTGCGAAGCTCTGGAAGTCCAAACACCTTGCACATATCCTCAAATGTGCATTCTGGATACTCGTACTTAATCCACATTGCTTTTGCCGCATCAATCGGTGATCCTCCGCCAATTGCAACAATCCAGTCAGGCTCAAATTCGAGCATCTTACGAGCACCTTCCATCACAGTCGTTACAGATGGATCTGACTCAATCCCCTCGATTAAAGCCACCTCCATACCCGCTTCTTTTAGATACTGCTGAGCTTTATCTAGGAAACCGAACCGCTTCATACTTCCACCACCCACGCAGATAACAGCCTTCTTACCTTTTAGTGATTTGAGTGCCTCTAAAGCACCTTTTCCATGATATAAATCTCTAGGGTTTGTAAATCTCATCATCTAGAATACCTCCTCAATACATACCATAAATTGATATATTATTAACAAGATTGTATCACAGAATTAACGGTTATGATAAATTATTATCAAAGATAGAATTAGTCATTATTATAAATATTTTTAATGGAAAGACATCTTTCCTTCATTTTATATTATTGTTCGACTAAACAAATTTCACATATTGAAAGTTATTATATCGAGCACTCTATTCATTAGGTCTATAAAATAGATAAATCTTCTTTCAGATTGTACAAATGGACATGAAAAAAGACTGCACTCGGCAGCCCTTCACATACATTATTAAGATTTGTCACTTATGTGTCTTCCTGTAAACTAAGCCATTCGTCATATACGCTCTCTAGCTCCGTCTTGTAGTCATCTGCCTTTTCCCCTGCCTTTCGGAGGTAAAATACATCAGAAGCGTGTTCAGGCTTACACATCTCGGTCTCAATTTCATCAATCTTGCCCTCGATATCGTGAATAATTGATTCTAACTCAGCTACCCTGCGAGATCTGCGTCTCTCCTCAGCTTCACGTTCCTTCCTGAGTCTACGCTCTTCTTCAGCACTTAATTCATCATTTGCATCTTCAGCTTCACCTACCTCAATATCCTGTTTGTCGAACTCAGCACTCTTCTCGAGGTAGTAATCAAACTTACCTTTGTACTCTCTTATTCCTTCGTGCCTGAGCTCGAGGATTCTGTCTGGAATCTTGCTGAGCAGATATCTGTCATGAGATACGATGAGTACAGTTCCTTTAAATTCCATAATCGCGGACTCAACAATCTCCTTTGACTCTATGTCAAGATGGTTGGTAGGCTCGTCGAAGATTAAGGTATTGGCACCAGATAGCATTAGCTTTAGAAGCGATAATCTCGCCTTCTCGCCTCCCGAAAGCGATGAGACGCTCTTGAATACGTCATCTCCTCTAAACAGGAATCTACCAAGGATATTTCGCATTTCCGTGTCCGTATATAGGTGATATGCATTTTTCATCTCGCCTAATACGGTCTCATTTTCATCAAGCAGCAGTTGTCCTTGATCATAATATCCGAAATCGACATTATGCCCTATTTTTAGATATCCATCATCTGCTTCTTCCTCGCCCATAATGATGCGTAGAAGGGTAGTCTTGCCCACACCATTCTCGCCGATAAAGCATACCTTTTCTCCGCTCTTGATATCGAACTTGACATCTCTAAAAAGCTGCTTTTCTCCAAAGCTTTTAGACAGCTCTTCTGTCATTATTACATCCTTACCACTCTGAAAGTCAGCATCAAATGATAGCTTCAGTTCGGCCTGACTTAATGACGGCTTATCTAGTACTTCTAGATGTGCAAGTCGCTTCTCTCTGGACTGCGCCCTCTTGACGAGATGTTCTGTATTGTGTTGCTTAAACCTGCGGATTATCTCTTCCTGACGAGCGATTTCCTTCTGTTGCTTCTCGTACTCTCGTCTCATAACCTCTTCACGCTCACTGCGCTTTATAAGATATTCAGAGTAATTTCCGCGATAATCTATAAGTTGAGTTTCACGCATGTCAAATATGCGATTCACTATCTTATCCAGAAAATATCTGTCGTGAGATATGACAATTATCGTACCTTTATATGTCTTTAGGAATGACTCAAGCCAAGCAAGCATCTTAAGATCGAGATGGTTAGTTGGTTCGTCAAGCATGAGGATATCTGGCTTTTGAAGCATCATGCAAGCCAAAGCAAGCCTTGTTCTCTCACCACCAGAAAGCATGCTTATCTCCTTATCATGAGTGTCTTCACCAAATCCCATACTCGCCAGAACACCGATAAGTTCGCTCTTGTACGAATATCCACCCATCGCCTTATACTCATCCATAAGATGGGTATAAGCTTCTAGGTCTTGATCAAATCTCGGATTATTCGTATCGGAAATTGCCTTTTCTAGAATAGAAATCTCTTCTTCCATCTCGTAAAAGTGCGTGAAAGTCTTCGTAGCTTCTTCGAGAACCGTCCCTTCTGAGAAAAAATGATCCTTCTGTTTGAGATACCCAACGACATATCCACTACGAATAAAAACATCGCCGCTTGTCGGTTCATTCTCGCCAGCAATTATGCTTAGCAAAGTGGTTTTCCCAGCACCGTTTGGTCCGACGATTCCAACCTTATCACCTTTATTTACGGAAAACGACACATCTTCGATGATTATGTCTGTTCCGTATGACTTGCATATATCTTTTGCCGACATTACAAGCATTGTTAAAACTCCAGTCCGGGGCACGCATCTAATGACATGTCCGCGAACTCTCCTTTCTTCATCTGATAATATGCAGAACAAGCGATCATCGCACCATTATCAGTGCAGAGAATCTGAGCAGGCTTTAGAATTTCGATGCCTGCAGCTTCACCCTTGCTCTCTAGTAATTCTCTAAGTCTGCTGTTAGCAGCAACACCACCAGCCACTACGATTTTATTATTTCCAGATGAGGTTGCAGCGCTAATCGCCTTATCCGCTATGACTTCCATAATTGATTCCTGAAACGAAGCCGCTAGGTCAGGTACATTTATCTTCCTACCTGCTTGTCTCTCGCTGTTTACGTAGTTTATCACCTGAGTCTTAAGTCCGCTGAAACTAAAATCATAGCTTCCCTCCTCGAGATATACCCTTTTAAATTCGATTGCATCTCTATTACCTTCGCGGGCAGCTTTATCTATCTTTGGTCCGCCTGGATAGCCTAGTCCAACCGCCCTCGCTACCTTATCCATAGCTTCACCGGCCGCATCATCCCTTGTTGCTCCGAGTATCTCACATTCGTTATAATCATCGACTTTGATGATATTTGTATGTCCGCCAGATACCACTAAGCCGATAAAAGGTGGTTTAAGCTCCTTATATTCCAGATAGTTTGATGCAATATGACCATGCATATGATTTACTCCTACTAGTGGGATACCTCGCGCCCATGCCATAGCTTTTGCCGTTGCCACGCCAACTAGAAGCGCACCAACAAGCCCTGGTCCATACGTCACCCCGATGAGATCAACCTCATCCATTGTAATTCCAGCCTCATTTAGTGCTTGTTCTATTACGTCGTTTATATTCTCAAGGTGACGCCTCGAAGCAATTTCAGGTACCACTCCCCCAAACTTCGTATGTATATCAATCTGAGATGAAATGACATTTGCGAGCACTTCGCGCCCATCTGCAACGATGCCCACTGCCGTCTCATCGCAGCTCGATTCTATTCCCAGCGTAATATGCTTATTGTCGTGCATAATCAACTGTCTCCCTCTTCATAATCAGTGCATCCTCGCCATTATCTAGATAATACCTTGGGCGCACTCCGCACTCCTTAAATCCGTATTTTTTATAAAGCCTTATTGCAGGCACATTACTCACTCTAACCTCTAGGTTAATGGTCTCCACGCCATTTGATGCAAGCATTTCAGTCATCGCTATCATAATCGCATCCCCAATCCCCTTCCTTCTGAAGTTGATGCTAACCGCGATGCTATTCAGGTCAGCCTCGTCCATTACGATCCATATATCTGCGTACCCTGCAAATTTATCTTCATACTCAGCAACAATAACGAAAGCATTATCGTTTTCTAGGATATCGTAGTTCAGCGCCTTCTTGCTCCACGGCATAGCAAACGTCGCCACGTCTAACTTGTATATATCATCTAAATCCGAGAACTCTGCAATTCGGACTTTAATTCCCTGCTTATTCTCACATGTATTCATTATCATCTGAGATTACCTATCTTGTTGCTGAGAGTACCTGATTCAAGTCTCATCTCCGCTTCACTCTTTCTCATATAGTTAGGAAGTAGCTCATCGTAAGAGATTATATTGCTGCTTTCATACTTCTGAAGTGCTAGTTTAGTCACTGAAGCAACATCCTGATACCGCCAGTCTTCATCCGCTAATCTATATTCCCCAGCTTCACGAATTTCCTCCTCATACGCATCTATACCATCGCCTACAAAGATAATCTGCTTCTCCACGGCATCTATTTTTTTAAGCGCTTCCAAAAACTCGTCTATCATATACTGCTTTTCACTAAGTACAGCTTCATACTTAGCACCACTTCTCTCAAAAAGTGCACCATAAAGCTGTCCCCTTCTCGCATTTATGATAGGTGCAAAGAACCTTACCTCTTCACGCACATGAGCATCAGCTAGAGCTGCCATTCCCTCTAGAGAAGATATCGAAATACAAGGTATATTAAGCATCTCTGCAATTCCCCTAGCAGTAGATACACCAATTCTTATACCTGTAAACGAACCAGGACCTATAGAAGCTGCAACAGCATCGATAGAAGTTGAGTCTACACCTTTTGCCTTAAGGCACTCGTCGGCAAGAAACATGATATCCTTAAGGTGATTCATCTCCTCATTGGAGTTTTTTGAAGTGATATTACCATCACTATCTATAAGTGCAACCGAACCGTACTTTCCTGTTGTCTCAATGCTTAGAATATACATCTATAAACTCGCTCCCCTTGCTCTTCACCATACTCTATCAATATCACTTTTGCCTTTTCAGGTACGACATCCGCAACTATATCAGCCCACTCAATTATGCATACTCCAGCTGCGTAGAAATACTCATCAGCTCCGATGTCTAGAAGTTCATCACCACTAGATAATCTATATACATCAAAATGGAAGAGCGGTAATCTACCGCTCTTGTGTTCCTTAACAATATTGAAGGTTGGACTATCGATAGTCTCAGTAACCCCAAGTCCCTTTGCAATATACTTCGTCAAAGTTGTCTTGCCCGTTCCAAGATCCCCAATTAGAGCTACAATATCGCCAGGTTCTAATGTAGAAGCCAGATTAATCCCAAACTCTTCAGTATCATGCTCATTTTTTATATAAACAATCTGTTCATGAACACCCATATCTCGTCTAATCCCTACTTACAACAAAGCTTATATATGGTCGAAGCATATATCTTTGCCATCTTGTCATACGAATCAAGAGAGATTCTCTCATCCGACATGTGCATGCAATCATCCTCCCATGGGAAGAGTCCTCCAAACGCCAATATCCCATCAAAGTGCTTAGCATATGTTCCGCCGCCAATTACTACCGGTTCGCTATCTAAATCCATTGAGTAATCTCTATATGCTTCCATAAGTGTTTTTACGAAATCATCCTCAGGGTCAACATATATTGCCTTGTCGTCTGTACCCTTTACTATGCCTTGATTCGGTCCTAGCACGCTTTCAATACCGTTCAGCACAGCTGAGTTTTCATACGTCACTGGGACTCTAATGTTCACCTTCATAGTGGCAACTTCATCATTTATATCGATTGTTCCCACATTTACAATCACCTTGCCTGATGGAGCATCTTCAAACTGGCATTCTAGTCGTTCCCCATTTAAATCAAACCCAATGTGGTCATTATAGAAGTCGATAAACTCTGTTACATCGTCTCCAGCTAGGTCAAGCTTACCAAGGAATTCCATGAGAATACTTATAGCATTGAGTCCTTTCTCTGGAACTGAGCCATGCGCTGAAACTCCATGAGCCTCAACAGCTAATGATGTTCCAGTCTTTTTAGCGGTAACATCGTATCCGCTCTCTTCTCTATATGATTTAACGAGAGCAATAATCTCGTCATATCTCGATCTATTATCTGATGCTATAACCGCTCTAGCACGTGCTGGGACTGCATTTGCTGCAAGCCCACCTTGAACCTTGCTTAACACGAGCCCATCCTTTACGGTATGCTTTTTAAGTTTCTGTGCGATATCGAAGATAAGGATTCCCTTCTCACCATTAATTACAGGAAAGTCCGCATCCGGAGTGATTCCAAAATCAGGCATATTTGCAACTTCTCTGTAATAGATTGCACTTTCCTTGCCAGTCTCTTCGTCGAGACCAGCAATCAGTTTAATAGTTTTCTTAGGGATGATGCCTGCATCTTTAATCGCCTTCATAGCGAAAAGTGCAGCGATAACAGGCCCCTTGTCGTCAGCTGTACCACGTCCATACATAAAACCATTTTCAATCACGGGATTAAATGGTCCATGTTTCCAATCATCAGCCACAGGAACTACATCGAGGTGTCCTACTATACCAAACGATTCTTCCCCTGGGTCACCAGGGAAAATAATTTCTCCAACATAGTTATCATAATTATGAACCTCAAAGCCCATGCTCTCACCAAGGTTAAGCAGCTCTGTAAGAGACTCCTGAACACCCTTTCCAAACGGGTACAGTTCCCCGTCAGGTGTTCTTACGGGTTCTGACTTAACACTGTCAATTCTTACTTGCTTTGCAAGTTCCTCAATCATCTCAGATTGTGATTTTTCTAAACACTCTATATAATTCATTTTGTTACCTATTGCTGCAAAGTATTCCGCACAAAAAATATTTATCTAAATACCTGATTACACTTACTTAATCTTTCCCATGTTTTCCGCTGTAGTTTTGTCGTTGGTTACATATAGCGAAATAACCTTTCCAGACTTAATTGTTGATAGGTTCACCGCCTTGATAGGATTTCCATCCTTATCAAAAGTGAATACACCAGTCGCACCTCTTACATCTGATAGTTCTGATAAGGCCTTTCGTATGTCTTCAGGTTTCTTAGAATTTGCTCTGTTAATGGCATTAATCGCAAGTAAATAAGAATCGTATCCAAGTGCAGCATTACTCGTCGGTTCGGAATCATTACCGTACTTTTTTGCATACTCAATAATAAATCTCTGAGTCTCAGCCGTTACAGATTTTGTCGTTGTTTTTCCACCACTAAACACAGAGTCTGATGGAAATACAACTTTAATCTTTGGATGCCTCTTCATCATCTCAGTAAAATCCTCACCATTCCAGTTTGAACTTCCTACGAAAGTTATCTTCTTCTCTAGATTATCTTTTTCTATCTCCGAGAATAGCTTGTCGGAATTCTCTGCTCCAAACGGTACAACTACAACATCTGCTCCAGATTTCTTTATACTTTTAACTAATTTACCATAGCTTTCAAAATTGACGTCAACAGACTTCTGGTAGACTATGGAAGAAATGGCTGAAGAAGAGTCACCTGCTGAGCTCTGCTCTAGCTCGCTAATCTTGGAGTTGAAGCCTCTCTGCATGGCAGTATTAGCACTGTCATTCTTCATAGATATCGCCGCGATTTTTCTAGACCCGAGCACACTATAAACGTATTCAGCTAATCCCGCCCCTCGCTGTGACTCAGTGATAGATGCCCTGAAGTAATATTTGTTGTTCTCGGTTATCAGCGGATTCACTGCAGACGGTGTAATAGTTGGGATCTTCGCAGCCTCAATATATGGAGATGCAACCATAGAGTTTGACTCGCCAGCGCTTCCTAGTATTACAGATGGTTTCATTTTTATGAGGTTCTGTATCGCGCCTTTCGCTGAATTGACATCCGACTGATTGTCTACTATAACAAGTCTAATCTTAATTCCATTTACATTGCTATAAATAGAATTCGCGAGCTCAATTCCTCTGATTTCCTCTTCGCCTCGCTCTTTAAATTCTCCAGAGCTAGGCTCATATATACCAATGGTTATGATGTTATCATCACCGACTACCTGCTTGTCTACAAAAGTCTTTTTGAAATTGTCAAAGGTCGTGCATCCACCAAGTACACTAGCTATCATAAACATTGCTAGCGCAATAGATACCGCTTTAAGTTTCTTCTTATTACTCAATGTTCAAAGCCTCTTTCATCTCTGCATGTGTTTCAATGTTATTAATCTTACCACGGAGTTTGGCTGCTCCTTTCACCCCTTTAGTATACCATGCGATAAACTTTCTCATCTCTCTTACCGCCGAATATTCATTCTTTAATTGAACTAGTTCGTTGAGGTGCCTAGTCATCATCAGACTTAACTCTCTTACAGTCGGACGAGGTGGTGCCTCCTCACCATGGAGCGCTGCGTTTAATTCTTTAAATATCCAGGGATTTCCCATAGCCCCTCTTGCTACCATGACAAAGTCACATCCAGTCTCCTTTATCATGCGTACACCGTCTTCACCCGTAAATACATCTCCGTTACCGATAACCGGTATACCTACAGCTTCTTTTACTTGTCTGATGATATCCCAGTCAGCCTCACCAGAATAGTACTGCTCGCGGGTTCTGCCGTGCACTGCAACAGCAGATGCACCTGCACTAGATATAGCTTTTGCAACTTCTACCGCATTGATAGACTCATCATCGAACCCTTTTCTTATCTTAACTGTAACCGGTTTATCAGAGTTCTTCACAACCGCATATACGATATCATAGACGAGGTCAGAATCCTTCATCAGAGCCGCACCATCACCGTTCTTTACCACCTTAGGGACCGGGCACCCCATATTAATATCAAGAATCCTATTGGGTTCCGAGTTCAAAGCTGATGCCGCATATGACATCACATCAGGTTCGCTGCCAAAAATCTGAACTGCTGTTATCCCAGACTCTGGTGGTATGTAAAGGAGCTTTGGGGTCTTCCTATCTCCATAATATAGACCTTTTGCACTCACCATCTCAGTGTAAGTCATCGCCGCACCCTGTTCCTCGCAAAGCCGCCTCATAACGGCATCTGTGACACCTGCAAGCGGTGCTAATAAAAACGGATTCGGTAGCTCAACATCGCCAATAATATATCTGTTACCTGACATTAGTAACGTTTCTTCCTCTGTGATTTATTTTTTTCATAGATGAGTACTAGACCATCGAGTGTAAGTCTCTTTTCAATAACATCTATACATTTAACGCCATTCTCTACCATTGGAGCAAGACCTCCTGTCGCGATAACTTTAATGGCATCATACTCTTTCCCGTAATCTTCAACGAGCTCTTTTTTCATACCTTCAACAATGTATTCGGTAAGACCCATATGACCGTATACTAGTCCCGATTGCATGCCTTCAATGGTATTCTTGCAAATCATGTCTCCTGGAACTTCCAAATCCACGTGTGGTAACTTAGCCGTCTGCTCGAAAAGTGCCTTTGCTGAAATTTTTATTCCAGGTGCAATTGTACCCCCTAGATAGTCTCCATCCTCAGTTATAGCGCAGAAAGTTGTAGCTGTTCCAAAGTCGATGACTATTAGTGGGCTCTTGTACTTGTGATGTGCAGCAACGGCGTTTACAATCCTATCAGAACCGATTTGGCGGGGATCGTCGCATTTAATCTTAAGTCCTGTCTTCACCCCTGTTTCAACAACAAGCGGTGATACATGCAAATACTTATAGCACATGTGCTGTAAGGCAAAAAGCAGCGAAGGCACGACAGTGGATATAATTACATCGTCGATATCAGACGGGTCAATCCCCTCATGTCTGAACATCTGCTCGACTAGAATCCCATACTCGTCTGCACTTCGCCTGCTATCAGTAGCAAGTCGCCAGCTCGTAATGAGCTGCGACTTGCTGAACACGCCTATCACTATATTTGTATTTCCTACATCTACAGCTAGGAGCATTTTAGTGATCCTCCATTCTCCTTAGAGCTAGTGCCATAGTTAGCCCTGGAATAATTCTGTTTCCTGTTAGCTCTGCTCCGAGAATCTCATTGATTCGCTTTAGTCTGTATTGAACTGTGTTGTTATGAATATTCATAAACTCCGCAGTCTTGTTACTGTTCATTCCAGCATCAAGGACGAATGTTTCTAGCGTCTCAAGAAGTAACCTTCCCTTATTTAAAGATACTTCTCTCTCAAACGGCTCGAGTAAATCTAGATAAATCTTCTTGAGCACGCTACTCTGCATCTGAATATTGATACAGTTACAAACCATTGACATCTCGTACTTAGTAAACACTCTCTTATAAGGGAAAACAGATTCTACGTTGTTCCAGGTTTCATTAATCATCTTGAAACCATCTACTGCGCTGTCGAGCTCTTCGATACCCGTTGAGTGGAAAATTCTTACGTCTTTACGGCCTTCCTTGAGATCATCGTACATTCTGAGGCAATCGTTCTTGAGCTGAACACCTTTCTCTTCACCCGCATCGGCATAAATCATACCATAAAATTCATTTCCTTCAATTAGAGGAAGTATGCCAAAACCCTTGTCGGATTTATATCTCTCGAGAATATCCTGAGAGGCTCTGTTGTTTATCCCATTCGCATAGAATACACTGACAAACTGCTTGCCTTTGAGTCCAGCCTCATCAATTAGAGTATAGCAGAATGTCAAATCCCCTCTTATAGCTGACTTGATAAATTCAGCTCTTGAATCTCTCTCAGGGGTGTACTTCCACATACCCATCGCAAGCTCGATAATCTCTGCTAGCTTTTTGATTTCCGTAGCAGAATAGTTATCCTCATTGTCAACAATCATCAGAATATGCTTCTCGTTATTAATATCTATAGTGCCCCAGTAAGTGATCACATCATTTATATTGACCTGAGTGAACATAGTAGAGTGTGACACATCCATTTTCTTGGCCTGAACTATAGCATTATCAATAGTCTCTTCGTGACGAGTTTCAATCGTGAGGATTGGATTAAACTCTGAGGTCATCAAGATAGCCTGATAGTCGTTATTTATAGCCGCTTCCTTAAGCGCACTCTGGAAGTTTCTATGCTTTTCAAAGTTAAGAAGATGATAAATTGTGTTGTTTAAAATGTTGTCACTGTAGTTGTGCCCGTACAAGATTTTATCAAGCACCTGCTCCATAAGCACAGCATAAGTAGTCTCTTTATCATCTGGAATGACGATAATCAGAAGACCATTTTCCTCAGCTGTCTTTATCACCTTTTGGTCTATAGCTCTAACACCCTCCTCATGTAGGAATATTACCAGTGTAGCGATTGCCTTTTTACCAAAACCAACGACAATTCGGCACTGCGCATCAATATCATCCTTGCAATTCCAGAAATGAGTAAGAACCATCTGTTCTTTTACTCCGTTACGCTCAATCCCCTTATCGTAATCGATTTCATCGAAAACCGAGATAGTTCGCACTCTTCTATCCATCTTTCTCTTGCAGGAAATTACGGTGCTTCCTTTGAACGCATCTAGATTAAGGCAATCTTCTACAGTTATCCTCATTTTGTTGCTCCTTCAATTTCTTTGACTCAGAGTCTACTACTCTTTTACTCTTTGTACGATTCCGTATCATTCTTAGTTTCGTCTTTTGATTCAGGCTCTGATTCCGTCTTTACATCCGCATCTATACCTAAATCTTCTTTAACACTAGGGTCTTTCGGTTCTGCTTCAGTCTCCGGCCATCCTTCGTTAGACTTTGTATTCTGTTCTTCGGCTGGCTTTTCCGAAGCTTGCTTATCTGCAAGCTTGTTTTCTTCTGCAAAAGTTGAGTCTTCAAACTTTAGATCGCCCACGATAACAGACTGTAGCTCCTTTAATCTCTCCTCTGCTTCCTGGCGTCTCTCCTCCTCGAGTCTTTCGCTTTCCTTTGCCTCAGCCTTATTTAACTCCTCAATCTCTTCGTCACGAGCTTTTACATTCTCAGCAAGTTCTTCTGGTGTGATTTTGCCTTCATAGAGATCATTAAACTGTTCTCCATCTAGTGTCTCGATGAGTAGAAGTGCCTGCGCAACTCTTTCGAACGCTTCGTCATTTTCCTTAAGAATATTAGTGGTAGATTCGTAGCAGCTCTCAAGTATGTGTTTAATCTCAGCATCGATTTCTGAAGCTGTTTCCTCAGAGTAATTCTGTCTTGTTGAAAAGTCCTTCCCAAGGAAAACTTCGTCGCTTGAACTAAAGCTCACCGGACCGAGCTTTGAACTAAATCCATACTTTGTAATCATCTGTCTGGCTATACCTGTTGCACGCTCAAGGTCATTACTTGCACCAGTGCTTATGTCATCAAGCTTAAGCTCTTCTGCAACTCTACCGCCTAGGAGATGCTTAATCATATTAACCATGTCACCTTTTGTCATGAAGAACTTTTCGTCTTCAGGAAGCGACATCGTGAATCCACCAGCCATACCTCTAGGTATGATAGTAATTTGATGAACTGGGTCGGAATTAGGGATAGCCTTCATAACTATTGCATGTCCAGCTTCGTGGTACGCAGTGAGCTTACGCTCTCCCTCCGAAATCACTCTAGATTTCTTTGCAGGTCCGGCCATAACCTTAGTAGTAGCCTCCTCAATTTCATCCATTCTAATCTTAGTACCATTACGTCTAGCGGTTAAAAGCGCAGCTTCGTTGACCAGATTCTCAATATCTGCCGGTGAAAATCCGGGTGTCCTCCTTGCGAGAATCTCAATAGTAACATCGTCTGCAAGTGGTTTGTTTTTGGTATGTACTTTGAAAATTTCCTCTCTCGCTTTAACATCAGGCATACCGATTACAATCTGTCTATCGAATCTTCCTGGACGAAGTAGTGCAGGGTCTAATACATCAGGTCTATTTGTAGCAGCCAAAATGATAATCCCTGAATTTCCATCAAATCCATCCATCTCAACTAGGAGCTGGTTAAGTGTCTGCTCACGTTCATCATTTCCACCGCCAAGGCCCGCACCTCTCTTACGTCCTACTGCATCAATTTCATCTATGAATATGATGCACGGTGCATTCTTTTTTGCTTGATCGAATAAATCCCTTACACGAGATGCACCCACACCTACAAACATCTCAACGAAATCAGAACCTGAAATCGTAAAGAACGGAACCCCAGCTTCCCCAGCTGTGGCTCTAGAGATGTAAGTCTTACCAGTACCAGGGTTTCCTACAAGCAGTACTCCCTTAGGAATTCTAGCTCCCAGATTAGAATACTTAGAAGGATTCTTGAGGAAATCAACAATCTCCTCGAGCTCCTCTTTTTCTTCCTTTAATCCCGCTACATCTGCAAAACGTATATTCTTACCATTTTCTTTGTATAACTTAGCTCTATTCTTGCCGAACTGGAATGCTTTATTGTTACCACCTTGACTCATCATGAAGTAGAACAGGAATCCAAGTGCGACAACCATAATAATAGTCGGTAGTAGTGAGAAGAAGTTCACACTACTCTGAGGAGGATCGCTAGAAAGCTTCAGCTTACCAGTCTTAACCTGCGGGAACACATAGCTGTTCTCAAGCCAGCTAATCTCAACAACCGATGGAGCATAGGCGTATTCCTTGTTGCCATTCTTTAGCGTTGCTGTCATCTTGCGGTCCGTTATATTTATCGTTTTGTACTTCCCCTTTTCGAGGTGAGTTGCAAATGTTGAGAATTTCACTTCAGCCGTCTTCCTGGCACCATCTGCTCCCTTGTAGAAAAAAGCCACTCCGAGAACCACCACGAATATAACCAAATATATCGCAAAATTCTTAGTAAATCTCTTCAATTATCGTACCCCTCATATTCTTAAATAATTTTTTTGGTCTGAAATTTGTTATTTTACACAAACTGTCGTGTTATTTTATCATACGTATTAGCGCAGTTCAAGAAACAAAACCCGCTCTGAACTGTTGTCAATCTGATATTTTTGTGAATATTTTCCCTTAATCTTGTATCTCTCTGATCTAAACATTTCATCTGGCAAAATCCACAATATCTCGCTACCTATTACAGCTAATTTTATTTCATCTCGTGAACTCTTTGGAACCTTCTCATCCACTAAAAAATCCTGTAACTTTTTGCTGCCATTTCCAGTTTTAATGTAGTCCCCAGACTTCCTTGTACGCAGGTTAATGCCAAGCCATGAACGTACATTTGTCTCACAAACCATTTCCGTTTCAAGCCCTCTCTCACGAATCAACTTGTCTAAGTCAAACGCTGCATATAGAGCTCTCTTCTCTTTGCTACCATTTAAACCACCTCTAATACCTAGATATTCATCAATAGAGATAGCCCTTATAGAAATATCTGTTATATCCCAACTTTCTGACTCTGTATAAGAATCATCCCCATGTTTTTCCTGCGAAAACATTAGATTATCATACCTGCGCTCTGCCACCTTCCCTCCAGGGAGATTGTAACTTGCCGAAGGATTATCTGAATCGATGATTCCTACTATTGAATTGACGAGTTCATATGTAGGATGTACACCCTCAGCCTCAAGCATTATTGTTGCAATACGCCTCTTTAGTGCTCCATGCGCAGCCCTTATTTTATAAATGCCATATTCATGATTTTCGGAAGTAGATTCATCATAGAGCTTCATAGCTTCATTCATCATGTACTCGTCATCACAGGCTGCCGACTTACTTAGTCTTAAAACGGCTTTTTTAAGTGAAGGATTGTACTCTCTCTCAAGCTCTGGTATCAGCTCAAGTCTAATCTTATTTCGACTGTATATAGGCTTTTCATTGCTCTTATCTATATTAGGTTTTAAGTCGTAGTCATCCACATATTCTTCAATCTCGGTTCGACTTATACCCAGAAGTGGTCTAATTACCATGTAGCCACACTCATCCAGCCTACTGATAGGTATACCTGTTAGACCACGAACTGCAGTGCCACGCAGTATATGGAACAATACAGTCTCCACTTGATCGTCTGAGTTCTGAGCAATGGCTATTTTTATCTTATCTCTAGATGTTCCGCACTGCTCTATTTCATTCGCCATATCTGAAAATGCTTTGTAACGGATCTTACGACCAGCCTCTTCTTCCGATACTTTTTCAAGCTTTGCGAGTACCTTACAGTCGCAAATAACGAGTTTAAACGGAATACCAAGCTCTTCACATATATCTCTAGCATGCTCTGCCTCTATATCACAATCAACGGGTCTAATCTGGTGATTAATATGAGCCGCATATATTGATAGTCCAAGCACTTCCTTAACGGAACTTAGCGCATGAAGGAGTGTCAGAGAATCAGGACCACCAGAAAAACCCACAATTATCGTATCTCCATGTTCTATTGTTTTACTATCAATAATTTTTTTTATTATTCCCTTCATAGATATTCCCAGCAAACTTCTAGTAAGTGCTCTTTATAAATCATCTCATTAACGTACTGTCATGTATAAAATATAACTCTTGCTATTTAACCTTTATATTAAAGAATCGTCTCGCATTTTCTGACGTTATCCGTACTGCTTCGTCAAACCCGATGCTCTTTAATAGAGCCATTCTCCTGACGACATGCTCAATATACGGCGTCTTATTAGGTCTCCCTCTCTTCGGTTCTGGCGCAAGAAAAGGCGCATCTGTCTCACTCATTATAAACTGAAGCGGTATTCCCTCTAGTACCTCTACGGTTTTTCTCGCATTTTTAAATGTCAGCGGTCCACCTATAGAGATTGTCGCCCCAAGCTTCACATACTCACGCGCCAGTTCAAGTGAGCCAGAGTAGCAGTGTAGCTGTACTCTGGCATCAGCAACCATCCCCTCTTGTCCGTCTGGTCTCTTAGGGAAATGACCCTTTCGAGCTTCGCTAAATGCTCCTTCTTCGATGAGAATATCTCTAGTAATCGCATCAGCTTCTCGTGTATGAATCATAATCGGCATCATGAGTTCATTCGCAATTCTAATCTGCTTCCTGAAGAGTTCAATCTGTTCTGCCTTAGAATCCTTTCCATAGTGGAAGTCTAGACCTATTTCACCGATTGCTTTAACCTTTGGTGCGCTAGCAAGTTCCTTGATTTCATCTAAATCATTATCGGAGTATGTGAGCGCCTTATCCGGGTGAATCCCAACAGCGGCATAGCACCAAGAATAATCAGTTGCATCCTTAATCGCCTGCCTGGACGATTCTACAGAATCGCCAACATCAATGATAAACTCCACATCAGACTTTTCTATTTCCTTTGCCCTATTAAGCCGCTCTTCTTCGCTAAACTCCTCGTAATTCAAATGGGTATGTGCATCAAATAGCATTTTTCTACCCCCTTATATTGGTAAAAAAGGCCTCAAGTATAGACTTGAGGCCTCATTTTTATTATTTTTTTCGGTTGTTTTTCTTTATAGCAACCTTTTCCTGTTCTGTATTAGATAGGACTTCAATTTCCTTAGCTACATCAAGTCTTGGGAACAGCGCTTCCCCCTTATGGACATGTGCACCAGCCATCATGCGGAACTCTTCGAGATCCGACCATTTTGCCTCCTGATCTGAAATTCCGAGCTGATCTCTCATCTTATCTGACGTCGTGTGCATATATGGGATGATTAACACAGAAATCATTCTGAGCACCTCTGCAAGATTGCTCATAACTGTATCAAGTTCAGCTTTCTTACTCTCGTCCTTTGCAAGAACCCAAGGCATCTTTTCATCGATATACTTGTTAGCTCTCGAAATAACTATCCAAATCTCCTCAAGCGCATTGTTGAAGTGGAATTCATCCATGCGAGCTTCAACTTTCACAGCACATCCGAGTGCCGTCGCAATCAGGTCACGATCGAAATCGTCCTCAGTTGTAGTTTCTGGAACCACTCCGCCGCAATACTTTTCAATCATCGAAATAGTTCTTGATAAGAGATTTCCAAGGTCATTAGCGAGGTCGTAATTGATGCGGTTAAGCATAATCTCGTTGGTATATAGACCGTCTTGACCAAAAGTATACTCTCTGAGCAAGAAGTACTTTAATGCATCTATTCCATAACGATCAATTAGAATCTCTGGGTCAACAATATTGCCCTTAGATTTCGACATCTTACCCCCATCAATTAGAATCCAGCCGTGGCCGAGAATCTTCTTAGGTACTGGCTCGTTCATGGACATTAGCATTGCAGGCCATATAATGGAATGGAATCTTACAATTTCCTTACCTACCAGGTTTATTCCTGGCCAGTACTTTTTATACTGTTCTTCATCCTCTCCAGGGAATCCAAGGGCAGTAATATAGTTTGATAGAGCATCGAGCCAAACATATATTACGTGTCTCTCATCAATCGGAACCTTAATACCCCAATCTAGAGAAGCTCTAGAGATACATAGGTCCTCGAGTCCTTGCTCTACAAACGAAATCATCTCCTTAGCGCGAGACTCAGGTTGAAGGAATGTGCCATTTCCAAGGAGCTCAACAAGCTTGTCAGAATACTTTGACAGCTTAAAGAAGTAAGCATCTTCGCTCATCTTCTTAACAGGTCTACCGCAATCAGGACAGTTTCCCTCTACTAGCTGGCTCTCAGTCCAGAAAGACTCACACGGAGTGCAGTACCAACCCTCGTACTTATCCTTATATATATCGCCATTGTTGTACATCCTCATAAAGATTTCTTGAACGCGCTTTTCGTGGCGCTCTTCTGTGGTTCTGATAAAATCATCATAGCTGATTTCCATCGTCGCCCAAAGTCTCTTGATTGTCTCAACAATTGGATCTATATATTCAAGCGGTGTAACTCCCGCTTCCTGTGCACATCTGGCGATTTTCTGGCCATGCTCATCAGTACCAGTGAGGAATCTCACGTCATATCCAGTGAGTCTCTTGAATCTAGCCATCGCATCTGCCATAACTGTACAGTATGTGTGTCCTATGTGAAGCTTAGCGCTTGGATAGTATATAGGTGTAGTAATATAAAAGGTGTCCTTTTTTTCCGTCATCGTATTCCCTTTCAAAATCTATAACATATATCAGAGGATTGGTTTAGTATACGCCGTAGTCCTCGTCCTCTTCTCCCCAATCAACATCTGACCAATCATCTTCAACAAAAATTTCGTCGAAGATTTTCTTAGTTGCAACAACTAGAGTAGCTCCAGCTAGCAAACTTAGACCAGCTATTCTCATGCTTGTCTTAAGCATCTTATGTCTTCTAGCTACCTTTCCCTCTTCAATTAGAAGTGCCTTTTCTGCATCTGTCATACGTCTTCTTCTAACCATTATATCCTCCTTGCCATCAGGCAGTATTTACATGTGCTACTTCTTTCGATTATATCTAAATACCTTGTTTTTTTCAAGGTATTTAGATGTGTACCTTCTGCATTCATCTAGTTGACATTTTCAAAATTTGCACCCAGTATACTCTTAAGCTTTCCGCCCACACAGAACGCTACATGGAGCTTTATCAAATCTCCAACTATGAATGGCAGAACAGTAAGCTGTATAACTTTAGCAAATGGAATATTATTTCCAAGATGCACACTCTGCACGAAATAGAAGTAACACGTACCTATCACATATATCATGAAGGTCGCTATAGCAAGGCTCGCATATCTGCGCACGCTTGAACTCGACTCATAGCCTGCACCTACTATATATGCCGCTAAGACGAACGCTATTATGAATCCAAATGTTGGGGCAAAGACATACTGAGGTCCTCCTTTTAGTCCCGCAAACACAGGGAGTCCTACTAGCCCAGCTATTACATACACTGTAACTGCCATTACACCGAGTCTCTTTCCCATGGTTATTCCTATAGTGAGCACTACAAGCGACTGTAGACTGATAGGAACCGGGCCGATTGGTATGGAAATCGCCGAACCTATTATGAGCAAAGCTACTGCAAGTCCAACGTTTGTGATAGTTCGTGCATCCAATCGATTGTGTCTTTTAACATGACCTTTATTATAGCTTTCATTTTTCTCGCAAATATCGTTTTCATTATTTTGATTCTTATTCATTTTTAATCCTTTCTTTCTCATCAGCTAAAGGATTATTTTCCCAGAAATAAACCTTTTCATGCCTGATTCTGTCAAAAGTAAAAGCGCTCCGTCCGCACCGACTCCGATCAGTGTGCCTTCATAGCGCTTGTCTAATTCAAAAATTACATTTAATCCCTTTGCGAATAGATGTGCATTAACTTCTCTTTCCATATACCTCACATTATCTGGATTGCTATCGTTCATGTGCTCAAACAGCTTTATGATAATATCTGCAAGGAGCTCACATCTATTGAACTCTATACCCTTATATTCATACAGAGATGTCATATTATATATAGCCATCTCGTCTTTAGTTTGGTTCACGTTTATACCAAAACCAATTATTAATTTTTCAACTTTCCCATTCTCTATGATCGTCTCGCATAGTATCCCAGCTAGCTTTTTATCGCCGACATAAATGTCATTTGGCCACTTCACATTAGCCTCAACCCCATGCTGTGCTAGGACTTCACGAATTAAAGCTCCAACGAGAAGTGGATACACAAGTGCTTCAGAAGGATCAAGATCAATCGAAAGTACAATCGTCGCCAGTATCGAGCGACATGGTAAAGACCACCAATGAGACGAGTTCTTACCCACTCCAGCATATTGATCTTCTGCTACAATTATAGCGTTCTCAAGTTCTCCGGCATGTTCATTAGCGTATTTATTTGTTGAGTCTATACTTTCAAAATGTATGTATTTTAACCCCTGAGGGAAAACGATATCCGCATTTTTCCTTTTAATTTCTGAAATTACGGCTCCCTCATGCAATTTAAAATCGTGCATCTAATCAACCTTGTTGTCTGCGATAAACCTATTAACCTCGCCCATAAACTCATCGCTCATAACCTTAAGGATATGCTCCAGGTTATCGATTTCTTCTTCCGTAAACCTCTTCGCCAATCTGTCGAGCACTATCGGTATGTAACTATTCTTCGCCTTGTAGTACTCATGAAATTTATCTGTCTCCTTGAGGATATACTCTCGTTTATCCTCTTTAGACTGAATTTTTTCAATATATCCCTTCTTCATCAAGGAAGAAATCTTGTAAGCAACATTAGGTGTAGACATCTCAAGGAATTCTGCAAGCTGACTAACCTTTGGGTTCTTCATCGCATGAATAACCTCTAGTGTAAATGTCTCTGTCGCTGTAAGCTCATGCTCTTTGCCTCCGCCATTTACAAACATATGCTTATACAAGTTCAATTTGAACTTCTCATATACCTCTGCGAATACCTCTGTAAGCATCTATTCAAATCCGCCTTTCTTAATTACAGGGATTATAGTTCTGGCGTCCTACATGATAGCAAACGAAATCTCGCATGACATCGCCTTTTCACCGTCAACGAGGATGTAACCTTCTCCAAATCCAATATTTCCAACTCTCTTATTGATTGCACAGTGAATCTCCAGCTGGTCTCCTGGAACGATTTTTTTATGGAATCTAGCCTTCTTAATTCCTGCTAGGAATGCATTAGCACCCTTTTCCTGATCCATTAGGACCGCAACCGCTCCGACCTGGCCCACTGCCTCCACTTGAAGAACTCCTGGCATTACAGCCTCACTAGGGAAGTGTCCCTGAAAGAAAGGCTCATTTCCACTAACATTCTTAATTCCTACAGCCTTATTACCCGCCTCAAGTTCAACGATTTTATCCACCATGATGAACGGATATCTGTGCGGTAAAATATTTCTCACTTCTTCATATGTCAATTTCATTCGGTACACCTCTTTACTACGACTGATGCATTATGACCTCCGAATCCAAGCGAATTCTTAAGAGCATAGTTGATTTCTGCTTCCTTATACCTATTAACTACCAGATTGAGATCGCATGCATCATCTGGATATTCGTAGTTTATAGTTGGTGGAACTATACCAGCCTGCATAGAAATAATAGTCATCGCCAGCTCCGTTGATCCTGAAGCCCCAAGAAGGTGACCTACTTGTGATTTGGAAGAAGATACGAGCACATCTCTGTAGCCATCACCGAATGCACGCTTAATGGCTGCCGTTTCATATTTGTCATTGAGAGGAGTTGAAGTTCCATGTGCATTAATGTAATCAATATCACCAGTCTTAAGTCCTGCATCTGCTATCGCCTGTGTCATGGCCTGCGCGGCATACTTTCCATCCTCACAAGGAGCTGTTATATGATTTGCATCGCAGGTATCACTATATCCGACAATCTCTGCAAGTATGTTAGCCCCGCGTTTAACCGCATGCTCATATTCCTCTAAGACTAACACCGTAGCCCCTTCACCCATTACAAATCCATCTCTCTTCTTATCGAACGGAATCGACGCTCTATTAGGATTCTGCGAGAGCGATAGTGCTTTCATAGATGTAAACCCACCTACCGAAAGTTCGGTGATAGGAGCTTCACTGCCGCCGGCAAACATGATATCTGCATACCCATGCTTTATATGACGGTATGCCTCACCGATAGCATTCGTTGCACTGGAGCAAGCTGTAACCATAGCCTGACAAGAACCGTGTGCATTTAAGTCAATAGCGATATTTCCAGCAGTTAAATTTATTATTGCCATCGGGATATAATAAGGTGATACCTTGTCGAACCCGCGGTTCATACCCTTGGCATGCTCTGACTCGATAGTGCTTATTCCACCGATTCCAGAGGAAACAAAGACTCCAGCCCTTTTATTTGACAAATATTCTCTTGTAAGATTAGCGTTTTCCAAAGCTCTTCTGCCGGCTATTATACCAAATTGCGTGACTCTATCCAATCGCCTCTGTTCCCTTTTATCAAAGTAATCGTCTGGATTGTAGTCCTTTACCTCTGCAGCTAGCTTCACCGCTCTATCACTCGTATCATATCTCGTGATTTCTCCGATTCCACAGCGCGAATTCTTGATTCCCTCAAGCACTTCAGATGCGCTGTTTCCTAGCGGCGTAATCATGCCGATACCAGTCACTACTACTCTACTCATTATACGTTCATACCCCCATCTACAGATATAACCTGTCCTGTTATATAACGCGATTCCTCTCCGGCGAGAAATGCTGTCAGATTTGCAACATCGCTCGGTTCCCCAATTATCCCGAGCGGAATTTCAGACTTTATCTTATCCTTTACCTGTTCTGTCAAATTTTCAGTCATCGGTGTCTCTATGAACCCCGGTGCTATCGCATTTACAAGGATATTTCGCGATGCAAATTCCTTTGCGAATGACTTGGTCATACCTATAAGCCCTGCCTTTGCTGCAGCATAGTTAGCCTGCCCAGCGTTACCATGTAGACCTACGACCGAAGACATGTTGATGATTCTACCGCTACGCCTCTTCATCATGTATCTCGACACATATTTGCTTAGATAGAAAGCACCACTTAGGTTAGTAGTTATAACATCTTCAAAGTCAGCTTCGCTCATCTGCATGACGAGCTTATCTCTCGTGATACCTGCATTGTTAACCAGCACGTCAATCTGTCCCTGTTCTTTAGCGACTTCCTCTACTATCCTCTTACAATCTTCAGCGCGAGATATATCACCGAGCACTACTTGTACATGACAGTTTTCGTCAGTCAGTTTCTCTACTAGCTGTTTAAACTGTGGCTTAACGGTGCGAACGTTTAGTGCAAGATTAAACCCTTCGCTCTTTAGCTTTTCCGCAACTGCTGTGCCGATTCCACCAGCAGCGCCCGTAATAAGTGCTACTTTATTCGCCATACATCTACTCCTTTTTTTCTACTAAGAATTGAACACTCTGCCTAGGCTTCAAGTAGCTCAATTAAATCATCATCATTCTTAATAACGCTTACCTCTAGACCTTCAAATTCTCTCTCTAGAATAGTTGAAAGAACACCACCTGGTCCTATTTCGAGAAAGTGTTTAATTCCATCGGCTACCATTTCCTTGAAAGTCTTATATAGCAGCACTGGTGACACTATCTGTTCAGACAGCACTTCACTCATCGGAGTTCCTTCATATTTCTCTCCAGTAACATTGGGATAATATGAAATTTCTGGCGAGTTAAACGAAGTGCCTTCAAGCATTGTCACAAAGGCGTCTTTCGCTGATTCCATAAACGGAGTATGGAATGCGCCACTAACAGCAAGAGGCTTAGCGAGCTTGCCGTTAGCTTTTAGAAAAGCCTTAAGTTTATCTATTGCTTCACCTTCACCTGATACGATGATTTGCCTGCTGCTATTTATATTAGCAATATATAGCTTACCTTTAAAATCTGGATTTTCCTCGGTGATTTTCCTAACCTCTTCCTCAGTCATCTTGAGAATTGCAAGCATTTTGCTACTTCTGTTCTCTGACGCTTTTCCCATTAGAGAACCTCGTACGGCAACGAGTCGTAGTGCATCGTCTTCGTCGATTACTCCTGATAGTGCGAGTGCGCTGTATTCCCCTAAGCTGAGTCCACATGTCGCACTAAGCCCATTTAGAAGCCCTGGCTTATGTGTGTGAATTAGCTTTAAAACGGCAAGTTGGAAAGCAATCATAATAGGCTGAAGGTTGTGTGTCTTCGATATCTCCTCGATGCTACCTTTAAAGGATATATCTGTGAGCTCTTTTCCTAAGCTGTCGTATATACCTCTGATCTCAGGATATCTATCATATAACTTACTGCCCATGCCCTCATACTGCGAGCCCTGTCCTGCAAATATTACTGCTAATTTATTCATTATTTCCTCTGTTTCATTGATAGGTTAACTTAACTGTCATCTATGCAAACAAACTATCTATTTGATACTATTTTTTGCGAGCTGATACTCACCCATTAGTTTATCCAGTAGCTCAGGAACTGAATACAGTTTATCGAACTGAGCAGCTGTATATCCTGCCATAACGGAACCCTGATCAACATCACCTTCAAATACTGCTTTCCTTAATCTACCAAGTGTGAAATCCTCTAGTACTTCCTTGTCACTATCGCTTCTCTCAAGCTCCTTAAACTCTCTGGTCATCGGGTTCTTTACAAGACGCATAGGTCTTCCATTTAGATTTCCGATCGATGTTATGCGATGAGATTCAGTATGCATCAGCAAATCCTTGTAGTTCTCGTGTACTGGAACTTCATGAGTGAACAGAAAGGCTGTCCCAATTTGAACTCCTGAAGCTCCTAACACTTCCGCAGCTAACATCTGAGCACCTGATCCGATTCCTCCACCTGCAATTATTGGCTTATCAGTTGCGCCTGTTACTTGGTAGATAAGCGTCATAGTCGTCATCTCCCCGATATGACCTCCAGCTTCCATCCCCTCTGCAATGTAAGCAAATACATCGAACTTATCGAGGCGCTTAATCTGAAGCGGTGATGATATAACCGGCATAACCTTGATACCAGCTGCTTGGAACTCTTCCATGTACGGACCAGGACTGCCTGCTCCAGCAATTACATAAGGAACCTTCGCCCTGCATACAACCTCAACAAGCTCCTTGATGTCTGAACGAAACATGATTAAATTTACAGCAAAAGGCTTATCTGTAAGTCCTTTACAAATTTCAATCTCTTTGGCAAGCACATCGGCTTTCATTCCGCCTGATCCAATCGTCCCTAGAGCACCAACATTAGATACAGTAGCTGCAAATTTACCATCTGTTATATTCGCCATTCCTCCCTGAATTATCGGATATTTAATATTAAGTAATTTATTTAAGTTCATCTCTACCACTCCATCAGTACTGAATTAACAATTAGTCCCGCTCCAAAAGCTGTGAACAGAACCTTATCCCCATCTTTAAACTTATCTCTATACTCGTATAAAAGTGTAGGAATCGAGGCTGCAGAAGTATTTCCACGCTCCCTGATATTCTTTAGAACCTTGCCTTCATCTATCCCGGTCCTCTTGGAAATCTGTTCGAGTATCCTCACATTAGCTTGATGGGCAGCGACATAATCTATATCCGCTCCAGTAAGATCAGCTCTCTCTAGCAGGCGTTCAAGTGATTCTGGAACTTTACTTATAGCAAATTTAAAAACCTCTTGACCATTCATCTGAATAAAGTCATTATCATCCATAACAATTACTCGGTCATCTCCATAGGTGCTTGCATCACTTAGCCATAGCTTGTCATTCTTCTCAACTGCAATTCCTGCACATCCATCTCCAAACAGCACAGCTATCCCTCTGTCATTAAAATCTATATATCTGCTAACCTGTTCGCTGGCAACGAGAATAGCCTCTTCTCCAGGATTAAGCATACGCTCAGCCATAATCATAGCTGATACAAAGCCTGCACAGGCAGCATTAATGTCTACAGAAAAACAGCTGTTCTTAAGTTCTAATCTCTTGTGTAGGATACCAGCAATTGAAGGAATCCTAATGTCACTCGAGAAAGATGCGACGATAAGAGCCTTTACCTTATCTCTATCAAATACTAGCTTATCTGCTAGTTCCTTCGCCATCTCCGATGGAGTCTCCTCAGTTATGTAGCGATTTTCAATCCCCGTACGAGTTAAAATCCACTCATCAGTGGTGTCGAGTCTTTCTTCATAGTACTTATTGCTACGCTTAACTCCTCTAGTCAAACTCTTAATGTCCTTAACTTTAAGTCCCATCTTATCCTCTAATCTCTCTAAATTTATCGTATCTGCGCTCTCTGATTTCCTCGCCGGTCATGTCTGAGAAGGTCTTAAGCTCAGTTGAAATCAAATTTCTAAGCTGTGTAAAGTTCACCTTTTCTCCGTTCTCGTCTATGATTTCATCCACGATTCCGAAGTCATATAAATCCTGCGATGTAATCTTCATCACATCAGCAGCCTTTTCGGCAAGCCCTGCATTCTTCCATAAAATAGACGCAAAGCCTTCTGGTGAAAGTATTGAGTACACTGCATTTTTAAACATAAATATCTTGTTGGCTACGGATAGTGCTAACGCACCGCCAGAGCCACCTTCACCTATAACCACGGCAATTACAGGAACTGTTAGCATTGACATCTTCTCCAGCGAAGATGCTATAGCTTCAAACTGTCCTCGCTCTTCTGCACCTACACCTGGATATGCACCCGGGGTATCTATAAATGTGATTACTGGTCTTCTGAATTTTTCCGCTTGATCCATTAGCCTCATGGCTTTGCGATAACCTTCAGGCATCGGCATTCCAAAATTTGTTTCTACTCCTTCTTCAATGCCGCGCCCTTTCTGAATTCCGATGAAAGTAACCGGTCTTTCCTCAAATGATCCGATTCCACCGATTATTGTCTTGGAGTCCCCGAAGCATCTGTCTCCCTTAAGGTAAACTATGTCCTCGAGAAGTCTCTCGATAACCTCTTTAGCTCTAAGCCTGTTACTGGATCTCGCCTTCTTAACTATTTCATAAGCATTACTCATATTTCGCTCCAATCTTCACATGGTGCTTGAGCAGCTTAGCAATCAGTCTACGCTGGCTCTCTCTCGGAAATAATATCTACAAAACCACATTCCTCAAGCTTCTCAGCTCTTTGGAATCCTTTTGGCAGCTTCTTTTTGATTGTTTGCTCGATTACTCTTGGTCCGGCAAATCCTATAAGAGCATTAGGCTCGGCTATGATTATATCTCCGAGAGATGCGAAGCTTGCTGATACACCTCCCGTGGTGGGATTTGTTAAAACACTTATATAAAGCAATCCTGCGTCTTGAAACTTTCCTATAGCTGCACTTGTCTTGGCCATCTGCATGAGAGAAAAAATCCCCTCCTGCATTCTAGCTCCACCTGAAGCAGAGAATATGATAACTGGAAGTTCATTTCTAATCGCATACTCGAACATTGCAGTCAGCTCTTCGCCAACGTATGTACCGAGACTTCCCATCATATATTGCAGTTCAAGAACTGCCACTATGACAGATTTCCCTTCTATCGCACCTTTGACGATAGAAACCGCTTCATTTAGCCCTGACTTTGCTTCTTCCTTTGCACGCTTTTCATCGTACTTAGGGAATGAAATTGGGTCTTTGATCTCGCTACCAAAACTGATTTTTTCATATTCTTCATCCATGAGATACTCGAAACGCTCGTGTCCATTCATCTTCATGTGATATCCGCACTCTGGACATATCTTAAGATGTTCTACGAACTCCTTGTAGTCGATTACCGATTTGCATCCCTCACACTTAAGAAAAAGGTCGGGAAGCGCCCTTCGAGGCTCACGCCTAACCTGATTCTGCTTGCTCCCGCCTCTTATACTCTTAATTGCGGACAATAGATTTTTTCGCTTATTTAAGCTTCCCATTTTCTGCTATTCTCCTGTTACATGCATGCTTTCCAGAAGCTCAGCTTCCTTATTAGCAACATAGTTTGTATCAATATTTCCAAGGATAAAATCCTTGTCATACAGTATCGCATAGATAAATCCTAGGTTTGTAGGAACACCGTCTATAATCGTCTCAGAGACTGCACGTCTTAGCTTTTTTATAGCGTCCATTCGCGTGCTCCCCTTTACGATCAGCTTCGCCATCATAGAATCATAAAATGGCAGTATTTTTGCACCTTGATATAGCGCCGTCTCAAATCTCGTGTCGAGACCCCCTGGCGGTAGAAAGAAACTTATATCGCCACAGCTAGGTCTAAAATCATCGTATGGATTCTGAGCATTAACTCTAATCTCGATAGCATGACCATTAGCTGCTACATCCTCCTGCTTTACAGATAGCGGAAGTCCCGAGGCGATTCTAATCTGCTCCTTAATCAGATTGATTCCTGTTACCATCTCTGTTACAGGATACTCAACCTGAATCCTCGTGTTCATCTCCATTAAATAATAATTGTCGTATTTATCTACGATGAACTCTACTGTTCCGGTGCCTTCGTATCCACATGCTTTCGCGCACAGTACGGCAGATTTATACATCTTTTCCAGTAGCTCGTTGTTAGCTCTGCTAGGGCTCTCTTCGATTATCTTCTGATTATTTCTCTGGACACTGCAATCCCTCTCAGGCAGGTAAACCACGTTTCCGTGACTATCTGCGAGAATCTGAATCTCGATATGTCTAGGATTCTCAATTAGCTTCTCAACATATATGTCATCATTTGCAAATGATGCCTTTGCCTCTCGCTTCGTTAGTTCCCAGCCAGCAACGAGATCTTCACGTTTATAGATTCTACGCATACCCTTTCCGCCGCCACCAGCCGAAGCCTTCAGGAGAACTGGATAACCAATCTCATCAGCAATCCTGTAGAGTTGTTCTTCATCATGAACTACATCATTGCATCCAGGTACAACGGGAACTCCGCTCTCTTCCATAAGTCTTCTCGCTGAAAGCTTGTCACCCATAAGATTAATTACCTTCGATGATGGTCCTATGAGTTTAAGCCCGCATGCCTCTACCTTTTCCGCAAAATCACCGTTTTCAGCTAAGAAGCCATATCCAGGATGGATAGCTTCGCAACCTGACTCAATTGCAGCAGTCAAGATATTCGCAACATTTAGATATGATGCGGAGCTCTTTCCTGATCCGATACAGATTGACTGATCAGCCAAATAGATAGCAGGCTGCCCCTTATCCACGTCAGAATAAACAGCTACAGTCTCCACACCCATCTCACTGCAATTTCTCTGTATGCTAAGCGCAATCTCTCCGCGATTGGCTATTAAGACCTTTCTAATCATTCACACTTCTCCAGCACAAACATGATCTGACCAAACTCTACAAGCTCTTCGTTCTTGCACTGAATCTCCCTGATCACTCCGTCATAATCAGACCTAATCTCATTCATCATCTTCATCGATTCTAGGATGCAGAGCACATCACCTTTCTTCACAGTATCTCCGACCTTTACGAATGGAGGTGAGTTAGGATCCTTAGCTGCGTAGTACACTCCTACAATCGGTGATTTTACAACCTCTGTATTAAGAGTTTCCGTTGCCACTTCCGCAGTATGCGCTGACGATTCAGGCATAGACACATCATTTGCTACTGCTCCTGATACTGTCTGCGTAGCAGGTGCTGAAGCATGAACGGCAGGCTGCAAAGAAGTCGCAGGTACTACTGTTTCGGTCACAGGTACTGATGGCACTGCACATGCGGATGAACCTTTCTTAAGCGTTAAGGCATAATCCGATATCTTGATTTCTAAATAGTCACTGCTACTACGGTCAAATACGCTGACTAGCCTCTCGGTTAGCTCTAGATACTTTTCCATAATTAGTTACCACCATTTGCGAACTTCAGTACATCTGCAATAGTCTTGCACTCTGGGAATTTTTCCTCAGGAATCGAAACACCATGAGCCTCTTCCATCATCATCGAAAGCTCTACAGCGTCTAATGAGTCAAGCTTTAAGTCCTCCTGAAGGTCAGCAGTCTCAGTTACCTTATCCTCACTAACACCAAAATTCTCACAAATTAATTCCTTTAGCTGTTCAAAAGTCATAGCATTTACTCCTTTTTCTCTTAATCTCTACGTTGGATAAAAATATTTTAGTTAAATATTTTTATCTATTATTTTTTTACTATTTTATTTGCCTTTGTGACTTTCGTCAAGTGAAAGTTTTGTGTGGAATCCTTTTTTTGCTTTAAAAACAGCTATTTTTCAACATTAAAAGCCCCTTATTCTAATTTCAATTTTTTCAAAAAAAAGAAAAGATGGCTGAAATTCAGCCATCTTCCCTCATACTTTATGGATTATCAATATACGCCCATTACATAGCGTATGCCATTACTGTCTAGCTTCAGCACCAATATCGAGACCTGTCTTGAAAGCCCTATCATTTAGTGGAATTACCTTTGGTTTGTGCTCAAACTTGTGGTGAATTCCATCATAAATAACCTGCTCAGGTACTGCATTAGAGTATCCGATATAAGCTCCAAGCATAATGATGTTGAGAACCCTTGGGTTACCCATTTCAAGAGCCATCTCTGTAACTGGAACAGATACCACAGTGATGTCATCTCTATCAATAGGATCCTTTACTATTGAACTGTTAATGAACAATGTACCACCCTTCTTAAGAGTTGGAAGGAACTTGTGTAGTGAAGGTCCGTTCATTACTACAAGGTCATCTACACTGTTAGATACAGGTGCACCGATTTCGTCATCAGAAATTACAACGTAACAGTTTGCTGTACCACCTCTCATAGCTGCGCCATAAGAAGGGAAGAATGTTACATTAAGGTCTGTTGACTGACATGTAGCTTCTGAAAGAAGCTTTCCCATGGTCATTACACCCTGTCCGCCAAATCCGGCAATCATCAAATTTCTTTCCATTCTAAACCTCCCTATTTAGCTTCTGCGCCCTTGTCTCTAACGAGACCTAGAGGGTACTCATCAAACATATCTTTTTCAAGGAACTTGAGCGAATCAAGCGTGCTCATTCCCCAGTTCGTTGGACAAGATGTAACGATCTCTACAAGTGAGAAGCCCTTTCCTTCTAGCTGATACTGGAATGCCTTCTTGATTGCCTTACGAGCCTTGATTACGTTCTGAGGAGTGTTGCAAGAAACCCTTTCTAGATAGTAAGGAGCTGTTAGCTGGTTGAGAATTTCAACTATATGCATTGGGTATCCGTGAATATCTGGCTCTCTACCTTCTGGTGTAGTTGTGGAGTTCATGCCGATAAGAGTTGTTGGAGCCATCTGTCCACCAGTCATACCATAAATTCCATTATTAACGAAGATAACTGTGAAGTTCTCTCCTCTGTTAGCAGCTGACATAGTCTCTGCAAGTCCGATTGAAGCAAGGTCTCCATCGCCCTGGTATGTGTATACAAGTGAATCAGGGGATGATCTCTTGATTCCTGTTGCTACAGCACAAGCTCTTCCGTGAGCAGCAATAGTAGCATCGTGAGCAACGTAGAACTGACCGAGCCCGCAGCAGCCTACACCCTCAACTCTTACGAGCTTATCGAGTTTACCTAGTTCTTCTGCCGCTTCACCGATTAGCTTATGCACAGTACCGTGCATGCATCCCGGACAGAATCCGGATACTGTATCAGGAAGAATTCCCTTAGTTCTTGAATAAACTTTTGCCATCTATAGTACCTCCTTAATCAGTTCACGAGCAGCTTCCATTACCTGATCATTAGTCAGAAGCTGACCACCGGATCTTAGGCACTCCTTGATAACTGTTCTGCCCTTAACTGCATGATCCACGTCCCATCTCATCTGAGCAGGAATGGACATCTCGACATTGAGAATACCCTTTATTCTGTTGAAGTCCAGGTTCTCAAATGCTTCATATGGGAATGGAGAAAGCTTGATAGGTCTTATCATACCAATCTTAACTCCTTCTTTTCTTAGCTCTCTTACGACAACCTTTCCGATACGAGCGGAGATTCCGTATGCTGCGATGATGATCTCAGCATCCTCTGTCTCAAGCTCCTCGTACTCAACATCCTTATCCCAAGTTCTGTAGAGCTTATCTGCTTCGATATTAACAGCTTCCTGTCCTGTTCCAACAGAACCAGGTCTACAGAATGCGTTCTCACCTACTGGGTGACCTACGATTGCTCTGTAGTTGAATGCATCTCTTAGTTTTGCAATCTCTTCTGGTGTCTTCATTGGAGGAAGAACTACTGGTTCCATAATTGTTCCCATAACTCCATCTGTGAGGACGAGTACTGGATTCTGATCTCTCTCAGCATAATCAAATGCCTTATATACCATATCTACGCACTCCTGAACAGTTGATGGGGCGAGTACGATCATTCTGAAACCACCGTTTCCGGAAGCCTTAGTTGCCTGAAGGTAATCCTGCTGAGCTGGCTGTATAGCACCAATTCCAGGACCACCTCTCTGCACGTTTACATATACTGCTGGTAGTCTAGCAGATGCGCAGAAAGAGATACCCTCTGAGTACAAGCTGATTCCGCAGCTGGATGAAGAGCTCATTGCTCTGATTCCAGTAGAAACAGCACCATAAAGCATGTTTACAGATGCAACCTCAGATTCACCCTGTACAAAGTTTCCACCTACTTCTGGCATTCTTCTTGCCATATACTCAGGAATTTCGTTCTGTGGTGTGATTGGATAACCAGCAAAGAAACGACATCCTGCTCTTACAGCTGCCTCTGCAATAGCTTCGCAGCCTTTCATAAATACACGTTCTGCCATATTGCTCCTCCTTACTAATCTCTCCAAACCTCAATACAGTCCTCTGGACATATCTGTGCGCACATTGCGCAACCGATGCAATCCTCTGGTGTAGCTGCAACCGAATAAGGGTAACCTTTTGAGTTAACATTCTCACCAATAACGAGGACTTTCTTTGGACATGAAATCACGCAATATTGGCAAGATTTGCAAGCTTCAGCATTGATTTCAACTCTACCTTTAGCCATCAACATTACCTCCTTAAATAAAATGTTTTAGCGATCAACCCACGAATACGTCAGGAACAACTCAATTGGGAATAGATGTCTGTCAGTCATACTTTTGACTTCATCATATATCTCGTCTCTCACAACGAAGCTGCCGACGGTAACTATTCCGCTCAGCATCTCGTCGAGCCTAGCAAGCCCTTCCATGAATTCTTCTGCACTCGTCTGGTAACCTAGGTTAGGGTTACCAAGAATATAGATGCGATTCAACCTAGCCGCAGTGACAATATCGCTCATGGTCTCATCAATCGCCTTTAGACTCTTCGTCCAAGGTCTATACGGATTAATGACGTATACCGGAACCGTATTGTCATCCTTTAGCAAGTGTGCGTATACTCCCACAACTCTCGAAGCATTGTGACCGCCGCCGATGTCAAGGACCGTATATACATCCTTATTCATCAGCGATTCGGCAACACCACCAACTACTGTCGGCGCATCGAGAAATTGCAGCTGATAATTTATCTCCACACCCTTTTGGGCGAATGCATCCTTCATATCTCTAGAACGATATAGCGGTTTGCTCTGGTCCATATCGAATACTTGGACCTTAGCACCCGTCTGTTCAGCAAGCTTTGCTGCAACATTGAGAACAATCTCACTCTTACCACTTCCAGCCTCTCCTATAAAGAGGAAATTCTTCTTCTCTTTAAGAAGATCTCCGAAATCTTTATCCATCTCGTAGAAAATACTCATCCACTACCTCATTTAAAAAACATCTTTCATACGATACCCAAGATGAATCTGGGCATTGTACAAACATCAATCAGTTCTAACTACCTAAATGAATTCTCACATTCAGAAGCTGTATCCTGCAACCTTGGAATTACGGAGTAAAGGCTTCTGACCATCCTCTCCTTATACCCGCTTACACTGATTGCACAGATTGCTGTCCCATCGGACGAAAGTACAGGCGTCGCTACACATACAAGTCCCTCTGTCACTTCTTCCATATCGTAAGCGAGTCTACTTTCCTTAACCTCTTCGAGAAGTGTTCTATACTCGTCTTTATCTACGATACTCTTGTGTGTAAGACGAACGTAATCAATCTCATCAACTAATTTATCCGATTCACCTGAAAATGCTGTAAGCACTTTACCAGCAGCGGTCAAATTTAGACTCATCATCTCCTCTGAGCTAACCACTACGGCAACACCAGTATATGGATTTTTACGAATTGCTATATATGATTTAAGCCCTTCACGCACTGATACCGTCACCGCCAGACCACATTTCCTACATAGTCTAGCCACCGGCTCATCGAGCATGTTGACTATCTGCTTCTGTATATTAGTATTTCGACTCAAGGTGAATACTCTATCGGTAAGATAATAACCACTATCGATTTTATCCTTATAGATGTACTTCATCTCCTCAAGCGAATTGAGAATTCTACTTATAGCAGCGTTGGAAAGTCCCGTCTGCTGAGCTATAGACGTCAATGTCAGTCGACTCTGAGACTGGTACAAATCAAGCACCTTTAACGCTTTTTCAAGCGAACTATTACGTTCTGCCATGATGTCTTCCTTTCACTGCCTTTTTACAATTCAAAATATACTCTTTAGGATTAAGTTAGTCAACATTAACAAGCGAATTTTTTCCGTATTTCGAGCAGCAATTTCGTTATGCGGAAAATATTGGTTGATAGAATTTTAAGTTTTCCAATTGATATTGACACTGCAATTTACTTATAAGACAATATAAACACTATGAAAATATTAAGTATTAGCACACAAAAGCCGCACTCAACTGGTAGCGGCGTATACCTAACAGAGCTGGTAAAATCCTTTGACAGAACTGGTCACAAGCAGGCCGTGGTTGCAGGTGCATATAATGAGGATTTATTTGAATTTCCTCCTTCCGTACGTACCTACCCTGTATATTATTCACACGGGAATTCTATGGGTGAATTACCATTTGAGGTGCTTGGCATGTCAGATGTTATGCCATACCCTTCCACTCTATACAATTCCCTAACTGATGATATGGCAGATATGCTTTATAGCGCTTTTGGCAAAGCTATCGGAAGAGCTATAAGAGAGCTTGATCCAGATGTAATCCTATGCCATCACCTATTCTTGCTCACTTCCATGCTTCCTGATATGATTAAAGAGTTTGTACCTGATTCATTTCATGGCAAAATCTACAGCATATCACACGGCTCCGACATAAGGCAGTTTCAGAATTGTCCATTCAGACGTGAGGCTATCATCTCTGGAATACGTAAGCTGGATGGTATATTTGCTCTGCACGATGAGCAAAAAAATCAAATCAATGAGCTTTACGGTATACAAAATAAGAAGATTAAGGTAATCGGAACCGGGTATAATTCTCAGATATTTAATATGAATAAAGATATGGAAAAGTCAAAGTTAGATGAGCCGTATAAGATTATCTATGCCGGCAAGCTCAGCACGGCTAAGGGAATTTTTCCACTTGTAGAAGCTTTGACCGAGCTTGATAGGGATAGTGAAATTCCCGCTTTTGAACTCCGGCTTGCCGGCGGATGTCAGGAGGAGGGAATCGCACGTCTCCTATCAGGGAAGCCAGCACTCCGTGCTGGCGATGCAGGCGAGCTCGAAGCCCTGCCATTCAGCGCCCTCTACCTCGGCATGCTATCTCAGACCGAGCTCGCCGCGGCCTTCAGAGCCAGCGACATATTCGTGCTCCCTTCATACTATGAAGGCCTTCCCCTCGTTCTGATAGAGGCGATGGCATCGGGCGCAATTCCCGTCTGCACCAGCCTGCCAGGTATACAGAGTTGGCTGGCCAGCAAGATTGTATCTGACAATACCATCTTGGTAGAGCCGCCTAAGATGCAGGCTCCAGGTGAACCATTTGAGTCCGAAATTTCTGCATTTAAAGAGCGACTCAAAGGGGGGCTCATATCCGCTTTAAAACTTGCCCACAGCAATAGATATAGTCATGACTATGTGTATCCAGATACGAGCAAAGCGTCGTGGGACGGAGTTACGAAAACTATACTAAAATATGTATAACTTTCCTTGCTCTCTCCACATTTAAAATCACATTAGATGATATAATTTACACGTAATGATAGATGGGTATTTTATACATATCATCAACTGAACACTCGTACATGTGGAATCGCCTTGATACTTGTGTTCATAGAATCATCGGGATACCTATATCGCGGTTTTTATTTAGAAATTTTATGAATAATGAGATAATTAGTGCAGCGCGAACTATCATGTTCGGCTGCACTACTCTAATGCAATAGTATAGAAAGGTACGGAAATGAACGAACTACAGGTGAGGGAACTTATTGTTAAGTATGCCTCCGACTTTACAGATAGATATACCAAAGCTTACGGATCAATTATCGCTAGGGTTGACAATAGAACATACCTCATGTCGAGACCTGGTTTAGTTCTGGATACTATCAAGGATTCAGATCTACAGCTTTATGATATGAGTTCAGGTGATGCGGGCAGGATACTCAGTACTAGGCGAGATATTAACGTCATGATTTTTGCATGTACAGAACCTTCAGCAATCTTCTCCAAAGATGCTGATGTGCTTAGACCAGCGCTCTATGATTTAGCAGGTATAGTTGGTACTGATATAAAAATTACCGAAGATACTACAGCAAAATCCTTGCTTACTGCATTAAAAGACAGAGCTGGCTGCATAGTTCGTAGCAAAGGAATATTCAGTGCTAGCAGTAATATGAAGGATGCGATTTCAATAGTTAAGATTATCGAAAAGAGCATCGAGGCAGAGATGTACGGTGATAAAATTGGTGGAATAAAGCATCTTTCTGCCGAAGAGGCAATGCGCACTCGCCAGATGCATAATCACCTATATTCTAATGTCAATTCTGAGAAGCATGTTGTTTTCGTAAACATCTCGACAGACGAACTCGATGTGCGTAACAACATGATTGACTGTGCGCATAAGCTCAAGAATAAAGGTCTCTTCCATGGTTCATGGGGAAACCTGTCTGTTAGGCTTAATGATAACGAAATGCTGATAACTCCTTCAGCTATGGAGTATAACAAAATTCGTGCCGAGGATATCGTCAAGATAGATATCAATACACTGGAATTCGAGCACATCCAACGTGTCCCTTCGAGCGAATTTGACTTGCACGCTGCCATTTATAGGGAGCACCCTGATTGGAAAGCGATAATCCGTACACATTCGCATGGACTTTCGGTATTTGCGGCTGCACAAGTTGGTTTCAAAATTACAAACCCAGCCCTTCATGAGCTGCTCGGAGATGTCAGCGCTAGCGAACATGTTGAGCCGCACACCCCTGAGTTCATCGAAAGTATCCTCAAGGAGCTAAGACACAATAGCATATGCGTGATTGCGAACAGAGGTCCGATTTTCTGTGCTACGAGCCTAGAGAATGCCGCACTTATGGCCGATGCCATAGAAGACACCGCATGCAACATGCTCGGATATAACGAGTCTCTGCTCAAGCCTGAGGAGGACTAAAAGTCAAATGTTGGCATGCATAAATTGCATGCCATTTTATATGTTATAGAGCGAACGATTTAACTGAAATATCGCATTTAATCAAGATGACTTAGCGTGCTGATGATGTCACATTTACGGGGCCTGGCGAAGGTCACAGTCTGGCCAACAAGAAAAACGAACCTGTAAAATTCGTCGCTCTTATCATCTATGAGTAAAGTTATGAAAATTAATTTATGGAATTAGGCCAAATCGCAACTTAATTCCATTTTTATTTACGAGGTTGCTTGTTGTAAAATATCTCACAAGTTGTTATAATCTCTCGGGCAGATTACTGTGCGAATATCATCGCAGCAATACGCGCGACAGAGACTTCACCGTGCAGTGTCATGCCATGTAAATCATTTCTTCGGGGATGCCCGACTCATCGCTGTATCCTAGCAGAACGGCAGAAGGAGGTAAATATGAAGGATAAATTATCCAATACTAAATTTCTTGCGCAATTAGCGCTTCTCGTTGCAGTTGAACTCGTCATGAAAATTACAGGACTTGGCAGTGTGCCTATCGGTCCAATCTACATGTCATTTCTCACACTTCCAGTCGCAATCGGAGCGATACTAATGGGTCCACTCGCTGGAGCTATACTCGGCGGAGTCTTCGGCATCGCAAGCTTTATAGATGCTATTTCTGGTGCATCTGCAATGGGCGGAGTTTTATTTCAAGTCGCACCCTTTAAGACATTTGTACTATGTGTCATCACGAGAGTGCTCATGGGAGCATTTGCAGGTATCATATTTAAAGCGATCAATAAAGTTTTAAAAAGCCGTACCATCGCATACTCGATTGGAGCAATAAGTGCCCCCTTACTTAACACGATATTCTTCATGGGATTTTTAGTTATTGCCTTCTACGACACCAGATATATACAGAAGCTTGCTCACACAATTGGTGCAACCAATCCGCTAACTTTTGTAATCACACTCGTGGGACTTCAAGGCTTAATCGAGGCGGTAACATGCTGCGTGCTCGGCACTATAGTTTCTAAGGCACTTGCAAAGCACCTTGGTCATAATAAATCAGCAAGTGTGCAGGAATAAAATTGCTATAACGGTAGAAAACTATGAAATCTATAATGTAAAATAAAAATAGCCACGCAAGCATATAATACAATGCGTGGCTATTTTTTATGCAGTTATATCCCCTTTTTTACGAGCTATAGCTCTGCAAAGATACACGAAAGGTGTATCGCAGAGGCTTGTAACGATATAGATTATATAAGTCGAGAATATCAGTGTTATTACGGTCTTGGTATCGTATAATCCTGCAAACGCAAATACAGTGTATAGCGCCGAATTCACTAGCTGTGAGATTAATGTCGAGCCGTTATTACGGAGCCACAAGAACCTTTCTCTATCACCAAACTTCTTATTAGTGAAATCCCACCACTTATGATATAGCCATACATCAAAATACTGCACGATTACGTATACCGCTAGACTTGCGAACATGAGTCTCGGTGTATGTGCAAATATCTGCCTGATTGAAGGTGATGCAAAATCGCTTGAGCTTGGCGAATACAATAACCATGACGAACTGATTACCACAAACGCAATGGACGTTGCTATACCAAGATGTACAGCTTTGTGCGCATCCTTTTTCCCATAGATTTCACTGGCAATATCAGTGACCAAAAAAGTAGTCGCAAAGAGCACGTTTCCGAGTGTCATCTCCATGCCGAACGCCTTTACGAGGATAAGAACCTCAATGTTGGCGGTGATAGTCGCAAGCACCGTCCATAGGTAGAGTCCGTCTCTCCCAAGATACTTGTACATGAGCACTACGGCGCTGTACTCGACTATTAGCGTGATAATTAGTAGTAATTCATTACTCATTTTGTTTTTGCTCGGACACTCAAGTCTTCGAGCTCTCCTTTCCACATCAAATTTCCAGAAGACAATCATAATATCTAACAGCGCATATTATCACACAGCTGCCGCTGATAAAATTAATCAAAAATAAACAGCCGACGCAAAACAAAACGCCGGCTTACTTTCGTATTCCTAGTACCCGTAGTTTTGATAAAGCAGGATGGTTTCGAACTGCTGTATAAAATTGTCTCTAGAATTAGCTTACACGTTTAAAAAGGCAAAAGCCTCTTCCTCATTAGCAAAGGTGATTATTGTGAGTAGCACAAGCACCGATGCCCATACTAAAAACGCCAAAAGCAGAATCCATTTTATTGGCTTATTAGACCTAGCTCTATAACATACGTAACCGAACAGCGCAAAGATAACTAGTATCGCTGCCCAGACTATAGCGTTAGCATGTGGCACAAAATATTGTTCTGCGAATTTTTCAATAGGCGCAGGCAATCTCATCTCTATCTCCTTTCGAACCATCTATCTTAGCTATTACATTTTAGACTAACAACTCCCCCTTAGGCAAGACCTTCTTGAGAGTTCTTTTGTATGCAACAACCATCATTGCCGATGTAACAGCCCAGCTCACTGGATACACGAGCATTAGGTTAAACCATGTTGGTTTAAATTTAAAGAACGAGTAAATCCATATTATTCTAAAACCGCATACACCTAAAAGCGTTACTATTGCTGGACTTAGTGAGTATCCGTATCCTCTCATACCTCCAGATAATGTCTCAATTGTAGAGTTTAGAACCTCACCAGCCATAAGTATAACCAGTCTTATATAGCCGAATTTTATCACTGCCATATCATCATTAAATACACTCAGCATCTCCTTGCCGAATACGATCACTGAGACACCGAAGGCAATCATCGAAATCCAATTTAGAATCAATGTCTGCTTGACTACATCTTTGCACCTTCGATAATTCGAAGCTCCGTGATTCTGTCCGACAAACGTAACTGCAGCCTGTCCAAATGCATTTGAAATAAAGTATGCCATAATCTCTATATTGAAGGCAGCCGTTGTACCGGCCATAGCATCAGTGCCGAGGCTGTTGATCGCAGACTGAATTAGCAGATTAGATATCGAAAACACCATACCTTGCATACCTGAAGGAATTCCGATTCTAAGAATATTTTTCGTTATCCTCTTGTCTATTCTTAGCTTATTTAAAAAAATTCTTACTGCTCCACTGTGCTTTTTTAGAAAATAGAATAGAAGTGAAGAGCTTAATGCATCAGCTATCACAGTAGCGATAGCAACACCTTCTACATCCATTCCTACCACTATGACGAAAAATAGGTTTAATGCGACATTCACAAGACCAGATACAGCAAGACATATCAGAGGAGTCCTAGTATCCCCTTGGCTTCTAAATATAGCAGATTGGAAGTTATAGAGCATTACGAATGGCATTCCGCAAAAATATATCCTCAAGTATCTAATAGCCAGAGGAGCGATATCAGCCGGAACACCAAGTATATTGACTATAGGACTTGCGATTATATTACCTACAGCAGCGATTGTGATTCCGCTTAACACTGCAAGCACAACCGAAGTATGCGCTGTCCTACTAACTCCATCGGCATCGTTAGCTCCTGTATATCTAGACATCATGACGTTAGCACCAACTGAGATTCCAACAAATAAATTGATCATCAATCCGACAACCGGTGCATTGCTACCTACAGCTGCCATAGAATTCTTACCGACAAATGTTCCGAGAACAGCAACATCAGCGGCACTAAATAGCTGCTGTAGCACACTAGTCAGCGCTAGCGGTAATGCAAAAATTAAAACCTTCCTCCATATACTACCATGGAGGAGGTCACTCATATCATTCGACTTCATCTATAATCCCTTCTGTACCTGCAGTTACCTTTCTTTAGATTTATCCATACATGTTTCACATATACCGTAAAAGACAGTGCGAAACGGATCGACTTTAAAACCATGTTCATCGATCAGATGCTGTTCTATATCCTTAATTTTATCGCAGTGAACATGGATGAGCTTCCCGCATCCTTCGCACTTGCAATGATAAGCACTTACAGCTTCATGAGGCGCTCCATCACCAACGTATTCAAAGCAAGCGGCTCCGTTTGTTCCTACCGCATATTTGCTTACAATCCCCTCATCGAGCATTCTCTGCAGGTGACGATATAAGGTTGTGACTCCAATCGCCTTGTCCATGCCAGCGAAGTGTACGTATAGTTCGTTCACCGTAAAATGCTGTCCCGGGATTGACGATATGTATTCAACAAGTTCATCGTACTGTTTTGTCTTATATCTCTTCTTCGATTCCATCTAAGCCTCGCTATAATTCAAGAAAAATTGGTTTTCAACTCTTCAGAATTGAAAACCAATTTAATTTTATGACAAGTTTCTTAGTAAGTCAAACGCACACGGTTAAGAATTACTACTGTTTAAATTTAAGTACGCGCATCGAATTTATAATGCATATGATGCTAACTCCTACATCTCCAAACACTGCATACCACATTGAAACGAGTCCTAGCGCAGACAATGCAAGAATGATGAGCTTTACCCCTATAGCAAATGCAATATTAGATTTTACAATCCGCATCGTTCGCTTAGCTATTCTTAAGATCAGTGGTAGCTTGCGCAAATCATCATCCATCAGAACGATGTCTGCTGCCTCTATTGCCGCATCTGATCCTAGCGACCCCATGGCGAATCCGACATCAGCTCTCATCAGCACAGGAGCATCGTTTATTCCATCTCCTACATAGCCAAGTTTAGCCCCAGTATTATGATTTCCTTCTATGAGCTTCTCAACCTCCTCAATCTTGTCAGCTGGAAGCAGCTCATACCTAACTACATCGAGTCCAAGCTCTTTGGCTACAGCCTCTGCAGTCGCTTTCCTGTCGCCCGTGAGCATAACCGCCTTCTTGACACCCTCACGCTTAAGTTCAGCGATACTTTCTCTAGCTTCATCCTTAATGGTATCAGATACCACTATATATCCTTTATACTTCTCGTCATACGATACAAATGTGATAGTTCCCAGCTCGGAGCCATATACTCCACTCACATCTTCTACTTCATTTTCATCGAGAAGTTTACGGCTACCTACAAGTAGAGATTTTCCATCTAACATAGCTGATGTGCCTTTTCCGGTTAGATTGATCACATCTTCAAGCCTACTCTTATCAATTTCCTTATCCTTTGCGGCTTCTAGTATTGACTTTCCTATTGGATGTGTTGCAAATGCTTCGCCATATGCGGCGAGTTCTATTAACTCGTCTTCAGTTGTACCCTCTGCTGGTACAAGTTTTGATACTTTAAATTCTCCCCTTGTGAGTGTTCCCGTCTTGTCAAAGACCATTGTATCAAGGCTCGCTGCTGCTTCGAGGAAGTTGCTCCCCTTTACGAGAACTCCAATCTTGGATGCTGCCCCAATGCCTCCAAAGAACCCGAGCGGAACTGAAATAACGAGTGCACATGGACAAGATACAATCAGGAAGTTGCAGGCTCTCTCTATACCATCTGACCATGATAAGTCGAACACAAGAGGCATGGCTACAGCCAGAAGCGCAGCACCTATAGTAACTATAGGTGTATACACACGCGCAAATCTCGTTACGAAGTTCTCGAGGACAGCCTTCCTAGCACTAGCATTTTCAACCAGTTCTAAAATCTTTGCGACTGTTGAATCATCATACTCTTTGGTAACTCTAATTTTGAGCATACCTTCGCCGTTTACACATCCCGATATGATATCATCGCCCTCAGAAACTCTCCTAGGGACAGATTCCCCAGTCAGAGCTGACGTATCGATAAAAGACTCTCCTTCGATTACTACTCCATCAAGTGGAACCTTATCGCCAGGTCTAACCACGACCATGCTGCCTATTTCGACATCCTCAGGATCTACCTCTTCAGTCTCATCTCCATTAAGTACAAATGCTGATTCGGGAGCAATCTCCATCATTTCAGTAATAGAAGCTCTCGACTGACCGACAGCATAATCCTGGAATGCTTCACCTATCTGATAGAAAAGCATGACGGCGAGTGCCTCTGAATACTGTGTGTCTCCAAATAAGCCCAGTCCAAATGCAGCAAATGTTGCAATCATCATAAGAAAATTCTCATCAAAGATCTGACCATTTCTGATATTCTTTGCCGCTCTTATGATTACATCATTACCGACTATAATATATGGAATGAAGTAAATTATAAACAGCACAAATCCGTGAATTCCATCTAACACGCCTACAAACTCGAGTATCATCAATACTAAGAAGCACACGAGTGATGCTGCTATCCTATTTCTCCTATTTATTTGCTTCTTGCTCATCAGTATAGCCCCTAATCTCTCAATACGCTATCCAAAAAGTAACCCTAATCTAAGTACTACTTCATCTCTACTGTAAAGTCAGGTTCAATCTTCTTACCTGTCTTAATAGCTGCTTCTAGAATTTCATCGAATCTATCATCATTGGCAACGAGAGTGAATTTCTGAGCCATAAAATTTACTTTTACTTCCTCTACTCCATCTAACTTATTTATTGCGTCCTCTACCTTTGCTGCACAATTTGCACAATCAATTTCGCACTTAAATTTCTTCTTCATCTCTTACTCCTTTTCCGCTTAGTATACTCCTTAAAGCTTTAAAACATTGCACCTATCATATTATTGAAGAAAGTATATATGCTCTCTTCTAAATCATCTTTCTTCGATATGTTCCTTACCGACAGCGATGATAATTCTCACATGCTCGTCTGAAAGCTCATAGATAACCTGCTTACCTGACCTTGAAAATTTGACTAGCTTAGCCTGTTTAAGAATCTTTAGCTGATGAGAAATCGCCGACTGTGTCATACCCAATACCTCTGCCAAGTCGCATACGCACATCTTTTCTTCAAAGAGTGCAAATAATATCTTCATCCTTGTTGAGTCACCAAACACCTTGAAGAGCTCGGATAGATCAAATATCTCCTCTTCTTCAGGCATCGCTCCGACAACCCTTTCTACAGTGCTTCCATGTACTTCGTTAACCTCGCAGTTAGGCGCTAAATCTTTTACCATACAATCTCCCACTTCAGAAATAAAAATTACAATCATTCATATGAGCATTTGTTCATATGTTCATCTATAATATACTCTTTTGCATAAAGGGTGTCAATATGTCTTTGATTAAATCCATGTATTATATCTAATACTACGAAAGACAATAGTTGTGCTATAATCAGTTATTCAATGAAAATAGGAGACTAGAAATGAAAAAGAAAGTTCTCGTCGCTATGAGCGGCGGAGTGGATAGTAGTGTAGCAGCTCTTCTTGTCAAAGAGGAGGGTAATGATGCAACAGGAGTAACGATGAGGCTGTATGATAATGATACTATCGGCAGTGATGCAAAAACATGCTGCAGCCTTGAGAATATAAATGACGCAAAGAGTGTCGCTCAGAGCCTAGGTATTCCGTTTGAGGTCTGCGACTTCAGACCAGAGTTTGAAGAAAAGGTTATAAGCAAATTTATAAGTGCATATGAACACGGAATCACACCTAATCCTTGTGTTGATTGTAATAGGACTCTAAAGTTCGATGAACTCTTTAGAGCTGGAAATCAATTAGGTCAGGATTATATTGCCACTGGCCATTACGTCATTGTCGAACACGGAGAAGATGGAAGGTATAAGCTTAAGAAAGCTGTCGATTTATCTAAGGATCAGAGTTATGTGCTTTATTCTTTAAGTCAAGAGCAGTTATCACATACGATGTTTCCTCTCGGTTCACTGCACAAATCAGAAACCAGAAAGATTGCGGAGGATCACGGTTTTATCAATGCGAATCGCAAGGAATCTCAAGATATATGCTTTATCCCAGATGGTGACTACTCAGCCTTTATCGAGAGATATACAGGTAAGAAGATTGCTTCTGGCAATTTTGTAGATATGGACGGCAATATACTCGGTATCCATAAGGGCATAATACACTACACAATTGGTCAACGTAAAGGGCTAGGGCTCGCACTTAAACACCCGATGTACGTACAGTATATCGACGTTGAGAACAACGAAGTAGTGCTCGGTTCAAACGAGGATCTATACACTAACGAGCTTACCGCGCATAATTTCAACTGGGTTTCAATAGCCTGCCCTGATGCGCCTTTCAGAGCTAAGGCAAGAATTAGATATAAGCACAAAGAAGCGCCGGCCACCATTACGCCTATAAGCGAAACTGAAGTTACAATCGTCTTCGATGAACCTCAGCGTGCCATAACAAAAGGGCAGTCAGTCGTTGTATACGACGGTGACTATGTCGTAGGTGGAGGAAAAATTATCTAATATATCACACATTACACTCATATAATCAAGGCAAAATAGACTAAAAACACATCATGTCTATTCAGCTGCTTTGTGACACAGTTCGTCAAGAGAGATATCTAAGATTCCCTCTATCTCATCTATTATCTCTTGCGTATGAGCCTTTGCGTTCAAGATTCTTTCTGTTCTCTCTGGAGTCTTGCCAGGCTTATCAATCAGGTACTGCATCCTCTCATCTAAACCCACATAACGATCCTCTTTTACAAGACGATCAGCAAGACATAGTATATCTATCTCCTTAAATCTATCTGCATGATTAAATGGATAATATGTCATATGACGCCTCACAAGCTCAGCTTCATGTGGAAGTTCCATATTCATCAAGACTTCTGCTCCAAGCTTATCGTGATTTTTTTCTGTTCTTAACATGTCGTGAACCAACGCCGCACCTCGTAGTTCATCCACATTGATTTGTATTCCCTTATCCTTAAGGCGTTCAGCGATAACCACGGCAACTCTCGCAACCTCGTCGCAGTGACGCTGTACATGCTTTGGCGTATTATATTTAGCGAATAGTTCCTTCTGTTTTTCTTTATCAATATGCATATCATTCAATCCCTGTAAACACTTTGATATGTCTAAGTGCATTCTCATACATTCCCTGTGTCATCGCAGTATTTAGACCGAAGTAGTCATGCTTTCCTTTGCTTGCAAGGTAGCTGGCTGCGAATCTAGTAACATTTTTAAAGCTTGCGGTCCCAATATTAATCTTGGAAATCCCTAGTGATACAGCCTTTCTAAAATCATCGTCTGTAAGACCTGAACCACCATGGAGCACCAGTGGCTTACCAGCCTTCTGATTTATCTCCTCCAGTATATCAAATGCTAGCTCTGGAGCTACAGGGTAATCGCCGTGAGCATTACCAATAGCCACAGCAAGAGCTGAAACTCCAGTCCTCTCACAGAAATCGTGTGCCAGGTTAGGATTTGTGCACTTAATGCCATGGTCACTTAAACCATCCTCGCTACCACCAACTAGCCCAAGTTCCCCCTCAACTGACGCACCGTACTTTCTTGCAAGCTCGTAAACCTGGCGGGTTCCATCTATATTGTCTTCATACGGATTAGTAGAACCATCATACATTACTGATGTAAACCCAAGTTTTAAAGCTTTTTCTATCACATCAAAACTGTTGCTGTGATCCATGTTTACGGCAATATCTACCTTTGCCTCCTTAGCTGCATTCACCATCGCTGGTCCAATGTATTCGAGCGGAGAATACTTAAGCAGTCTTTCGGCAATCTGAATAATTATCGGCTTATCAAGATCTTCTGCGGCTCTAATTGCACCGCTAATCATCTCTAGGCTCCCTACATTAAATGCGGGAATACAGCTGCCATCTTCCCATGCACGCTGAACAAGCTTATCCATAGTTACTAAACTCATATTTTGTACCCCTTGTCTATTTGAGTCTAAACGGACATATCTATCCTAAATAACACAGGCACCGAGCAATACGGTGCCTGCAATCTAATCGCTCTATTGTATATCCTCATCCTCTTATATGCAATGTATTACATAAAGAAACTAAGTGCAATTACTTCCACAACACCGACTGCCCACGCAATTGTAGATGTGATTGACCAAACCTGAAGCTGTTCCTTAGCCTCTGAAACTCCGAGTGTCCTGTTAACAACCCAGAAATAGCTGTCGTTGAAGTATCCGAAGAATAATGATCCTACGCAGCATGCAATTGCTCCAAGCATTGGGTTAACACCTGCAGCGATTAGGATAGGTGCAGAAATACTTGCAGCTGTCGTCATCGCAACGGTACCAGACCCCTGGATAAAACGCATTGCTGTAGAAATAACGAGTGGTAGTATGATCATCGGAACTGCAGCCTTTGCAAGTCCATCTGCCATGTATGTACCTAGTCCAGAATCTTTGATGATCTGACCGAGAGCACCACCACCGCCAGTTACCAGCATGATGATACCAGCGCTTGCCATACCTCTCTCCATAGCAGCTAGAAGCTCTTCTCTACTGAAAGGTCTTCCGAGTGTAAATATAGCAACGATTAGGCCCAGTCCAACCGCAACGATTGGCTGTCCAAGGAAGATAAGAACCTTCATTATGCCATCTGTCTTGCCCATAGCGGTTGCAACTGTGTTGATAAGTATGAGCACAATAGGAAGAAGCAGTGGAGCAAACGATTCAAATGTTCCAGGAACACCGGACATGTCCATGTTAAATGCGGCTTCGTAATCTGGTTCCTGGTATTCAACCTTTTCGATAACTCCATCTTCATTAACCAACCTATAGAACTTCTTCGATAGAATCTTTCTGGAGTAAGCTATACAAGCAAATGTCATTGGAACAGCTAGAACCAGTGACAATAGTATGAACTTACCAACATCTATACCGAAGATACCGGCAACTCCAAGAGGTCCTGGTGTAGGTGGTACGAGTGAGTGAGTGATTACAAGACCTGATGCGAGAGCAACTCCAAGTCCGATTACAGATTTTTTAGTTGACTCTGATAGAGCCTTAGCGATAGGTGCAAGTACAATAAATCCTGAATCGCAGAAAATCGGAATCGATACGAAGAATCCAGTCAGAGCTAACGCTTCTTCTTCTCTTCCCTTTCCAAATAATCTCAGGAAAGAGTAAGCCATACGCTTCGCAGCTCCTGAAACTTCGAAAATTTCTCCCATCATAACTCCGAAACCGATGATGATTCCGATGTTCCCTAGAGTGCCTCCGAAACCAGTTGTGATGGAATTTACAATACCAAACGGCTTCTCAATACCATCGACTTTAATCATCTCAGTAGCTAGAGGCATACCTCCGATAATTCCAACGATGACTGTAGTGACAATAAGTGCCAAGAAAGCCTGTACCTTGGTTTTGAGCACGAGGATAATAAGTATTGCAATACCGATTAGAAGTGCAATCAGCATCCTCTGCCCGTCTAGGCCATTAATCATAATAGTCCTCCTTAAGAAAATAATATATTACTGCTTAAAGAATGGTGCATATTTTGCAGCCAGTCTAATAGCCTCTTCCATGCTGACAGCACCTGCAATGCCTTTGCCAGCGATATCGAATGCCGTACCATGATCTACAGATGTGCGTAGGATTGGCATTCCGTTGGTTATAGAAATCGTTCTATCGAAGTCCAGCGTCTTCGTAGCTATGTGCCCCTGATCATGATATAGGGATAGGACGCTGTTGTATCTTCCCTGCGCAGCTTGATGGAATACAGAATCAGCAGGAACTGGTCCCGCAACACTAAACCCTCTCTCCTTGAGCTCAAGAACAGCTGGAGCAATTTCATTAACTTCTTCCCATCCGAAGAGTCCATGTTCTCCAGAGTGCGGATTAAGACCTGCAACAGCCATCGTTCCATCTTTAACACCAAGTCTTCTCAGTGCCCCGGTGCATCTCTCTACATAGTCTATAATTCTGTCCTTTTTGATATCATCAAGCATGTCTCTAAGAGACTTGTGTCTGGTTAGAAAAAATACCCTTAACCCGTTTGTCTCGAACATCGTAAGCGGATCCGCCGTGCCTGTTAACGCCCCAAATATCTCCGTATGTCCAATAAAATCCACCTCTGCAGCATGTAGTGATTCCTTGTTGATAGGTGTCGTCGCAACTGCATCGGCCTGCTTATCCATAGTGATCTCGATACTCTTCTTTATATAGTCAAATGCAGCCTGTCCACACATAGCATTTACCTTGCCATATTCAAACCTACTCATATCAATATTATCTAGGTCAATCATGTTGAGCACACCGTAAGAATAATCTCCATCTGCAGGGCTATCAACGGTGTTAATCTTGAGGTCGGCTCCTACAATCTCAATGGCCTTCACCATTACCTTCTTATCTCCAACAACGATGCACCTAGCTATATCAAAGGTTGCCTTGTCAGCAATAGACTTTACGACGATTTCTGGACCGATTCCAGCTGGATCGCCCATCGTAACCGCAATAATTGGCTTTTCCATATATATACTTCCTTTCTACGATATTAGTTTTAAATGTATAGCTTCTCCTTAAGATACGTTATACATAAGTTAATTGCATCAGGTCCGCCTTGACTTCCACCCTTCGTGATCAAGTGAACCCCATCGAATTCTCCACCTAGGAATTTACCATAAGCGGCAAGAGGCAGTACCTCGTCTCGCAGCCTGAGTCCCGCAGTATTAAATCTATCGCATACGGCAACTGTAATGTCACCACCACTTGTATACATAGCTCTGAAAGATGTTTCTTTCTTAAACACCTCATAAGCGATCTCTGCGAAAGAATCATTTATTATGCAAGATACTTCATCCATCGAGCACTGTAGTAAATCCATATATGGTCTGAAATCTATGCGGTTTTCGGGATAAATACCATCCCCAACGACCGTTGTCACCTGCCTCTTGTTACAGCCGACGAGCACTTCCTTTACAACTCTTTCTATCTCGTGCTTACGAGCAACCTCACTTTCGAGCAATCTTTTGGTTACAACCATAACTCTATGGGTACGCTGTGCTAACCATAGGTTTTCCATCTGGACCTTAGCATTGGGATTTACGCTTCCTACAACTGCAAGTATCCTGCTGTCCACCTGCTGATCCTTAGGTACGATAAGTTTTCTAGCAAGTGTCGTCGTGAACACTCCAGGATCAACTGCAACTATCTTCTTCTTACTGGTTATGCAAGCATCTGCAATCAAGTCGAGATCCTCTTGGCTTATGCAGTCAAAACAGATTATCCTATTACCTTGCTCTACATTTGAATTTATAATATCTGCGAGATAATGCTTGCCATGCATGAGTTCCTTAAGTCTAACTGAAACCACGCCATACTTACTCTGTTGGCGAAATAGCTCGGCTACCTCAGATATTTTTACAGGGGTCTTCGGGTCGATAGCGATATTAGTTTTATGTAGTGGCACCCCATCCACAAGCATATACCCGCCGCATACGATGCGGCCAGTAGCAGGAAAGCATGGTGCACAGATTGCTATATATTCCTCTCCGAGAAAATCTAGCATAGCGTCCGTCTCACTTCCAAGATTTCCCCTCAGTGTACTATCGATTCTATGCGAATATAGAATAGTTCCCTCTGTAGCTAGAGCTGCACATGCCTCATACACCTTATCATATGCGACTTCTGATGTCAGACCTCTGCTGTTAGTCGGGTAAATCACACAGTCACATTCAGCGAGCTGAGACGGTTCTATAGCCGCTAGGTTAATGACGGTATGCGCTTTGTATTTCATCTTTTTAAGAAGTACACCAGTCGCATTGCCACCTGTTAAATCATCAGCGATTACTACACATTCTGACATTTTCGTCTCCTTATCTCTTGTTCATCAGCTCTTCCACGGCCTCTCTCAAGGTAACAGCTTCACCTACGTTGCCTGGGAAGATAACATATGGAGTGTTCGGAAACTTGCTCTCGCTTCCAGTCTGCCAAACCGGGATTCCGGGCTTTATCTGTCCAAGAACCGTAGCTCTCTTTACAGCTAGGGCCTTTACGCCAACATCACTCGATGTTATTCCTCCCTTCGCAACAACGAAGCTTGGCGTAACCGCGAGTCTCCCCACTAGCGACTGCACCGCATCAGAAATTCTGACAGAAAGTCTGAGCTCATCTTCCTTATCACCAGTATTAGCAACTACTATCGACCTTGATGTGTAACAGCAGACTGTCTTGCCAGCCTTGATATATTCCTCTTCAAGCGCCACGCATCTATCTACTTCCTTCGCAAATTCTCCTTCATCTCTGACAAGATTTGCATCGAGCTCAATGAACTCTATGCTAGATACCTCCTTGAGGCACTCTAGCTGAGATGTTGTCTTTGCTGTGTGAGAGCCAACTACTATGATACCACCGCTTTCGGTATCATTAACTATCATATCTGAGCGTGTCAATAGCGGGATTTCGGACACCCCTCCCATAACCTTTACCAGTGCAGCGGCTGTCCTAAACATAAACATCTTGCCAGCATTCATCGCTCTAAATAGAGCAACCGCAAACACCTTTATATCGGCGTAATCAATGGCATTTACGATTATTTTATTGAAGTTATCAGCCAACATCAGCTGTGATTCAATCTTGTCAAAATTCATATCATGAATATCTTCAAGTGAAATGCTGATTACGTCCTCTGCCTTGTATTCACCTGCAGTCTTCTCCTCAATGTAATCTGGAAGATTCTCCGCCGTATATCCAAATGTTTTATCCTTGGCAAATTCTGTTTCATGTGCAGGGACTAGCTCGTCGCCATACTTAACGTAATGTACATCCCCAATCGTATATCGTCCACCCTCTTTGAAGAACGGGCATAAAACCTCACCACCAATTCGCGCACCCGTATTGTGTTCGTAGCACTCCTTGAGTAGTTCTGTCTCTAACGGATAGTGACCACGCAGTGTGCTATCGCTTCGGCTTACAAAAATATAATCTCTTGACGATTCCTTAGCCGCTCTATCAACAGTATCGGCAATTTCAAGGTGAGCAGTTCTCGTCTGTTCTTCGGTAAATCCTCTGGAGTTTGTGAGTATATAGAACAGGTTCTTCTCTTCCTCAAAAGCCTCTCTAAGGCTATCAACGTCCCATCCAGTATATACAGATATATCGTGAACAGTCTGTACTCCTGTAGGGTCATCATCGAGAACTACTATTTTCTTATTGTTATTCTTAATCTCCTTAGCCAGCAGTTCGTCCACTGCTTTTTCATCTATCGGTTTGTATTTCTTTAGAACATCAGCGCTGATTGCCATCTTAGTTCTCCTTCTTCTCTACCTTGCAGTCAGCAAGAGCTTCAAAATACTGAACAATTCCCGCATGGTCGTCACCTAGATGTCCGTGCACCTTGAGAGCCTGCATTATTTCATATAGCTGGGCGCTGTATGGAATTGGTGCGTCAATCGAATGTGCTGTCTTAACTACATTTGTTATATCCTTATGGTTGACCTTTATAGTTCCTCCAGGCACAAAGTTTCTGTCTATCATCATAGGTGCTTTTGCATCTAGCACGGCACTACCTGCAAGCCCAGAGCGAATCGCCTTGTATACCTTCTCTGGATCAGCTCCAGCCTTAGATGCAAATACGAGCGCTTCTGATACTATTGCGATATTATTATTTACAATTATCTGATTAGCCAGCTTCGTAACGCTACCACTGCCGCTTGGACCAGTAAGTATCATTGAAGAAGCATATGAATCCATATATGTCTTCGCTACATCAAATGCCTCTTGGTCTCCACCTACCATTATCGCTAGAGAGCCAGATATTGCACCCGGTTCTCCGCCAGAAACTGGTGCATCCAGGAAGCTGATGCCCTTCTTCTTGAGTTCATAGTAACACTCGTTAGATTCAACTGGGGTAACCGAGCTGTGGTCGACTATGATGCTACCCTTCTTCATTGAGCTAGCAATTCCACCTTCACCGAAAATTACCGACTTAACGATATCTGCATTCGGCAGAATCATCATCACGATATCGCATTGCGAGCCGATTTCACTATAGCTACCAGTGCCCGCACCCATGTCAACTAACTCGCTAACGAGTTCTTGATTTAAATCAGAAACCATCACATCGTAGCCTGCATTTACAAGGTGCTTTGCCATAGGACGTCCCATAATTCCGAGACCAACAAATCCGATTTTCATATCCATCTTCCTTTCATAATCTGGCAAATTTGTTTTTTACTATTCTATAAGCATCATCAAAGTCTGTCTGGTTACCATCACCAGTTACGGTCCTAGCAATTTTGTGTCTAGTTCCAACTCTATCAGTTAGAAACAGTGCCTTTTCCTTGCCTTCGGCAATTCCTACCTCAAACTTAGCCATATCGCCAAATGCATATACATTGAGCGACGGTCTTACAACTATGGCATAATTATCCGTAAGCATCAGCCCCATCCCTCGGAACTTATCAGCCCTTTCTATCTCATCCTGAAAGGCATTCATATCGCTAATCTTGCTTAACTCCTTGATTCGGTCACGTTCCTTAGCAGCTGTTGCATATACAAGCATTATTCCTGTAGCTATAAAAACATATGATACATTCGTCTTAATCGAAACTAGCATTAGGATTCCTACCACCAGCATAGTGGCTGCTATAATATACTTCGTCTTTAACTGCGCGTTATCATTATCTAAAATATTGAATTCATCCATTTACATAATCCCAATAAAAAAGCTCATACACATACAAAACGGAAACAAATACAATCTCTCCGCTCATAGTGATGCGCTACGTTGACTTAATAGATTGAAATCTCCCCTATATTAATAATCTCTTAAAGCCCTGCTTAATTATAACAAATATCAATAATAAATTCTATCGAATAACCTGTGTTAATTTTACTAGATTTAAAAGAAATATTTGTTTTTGAACATAAATATAATTGATTTATTGCAATTTGTCTGCTGATAATAAATAATAGAATTATCAAGAAAATTTGATTTGAATGACCATAGGAGGTATTAAAGCAATGGCAAAGTACAATTGGGATAAGTTCGGTTTTCACATCCCTGAAATAATGGTACCTAAGGCTGGCACTGATTACAGCAAGTGGGCTGTAGTTGCATGTGACCAATACACTTCAGAACCGACGTACTGGGATCAGGTAGAAGAAATTGTTGGAGATGCACCATCTACACTGCGTCTCATGCTACCTGAAATTTTCCTAGATAAGGAAGGTGAAGCCGAAAGAATCAAGGCTATTCGTCAGACAATGGATAAGTACATGGCTGACGGAACACTTGAAACTCTTACACCAGGATGCATGCTCGTAAAGAGAACTGCTGAAGGGCGCACTCGTCTTGGACTTGTAATAGCTACGGACCTTGAAGCATATGATTTCAACAAGGGTTCTAAATCTCTTACAAGAGCAACTGAAGGAACTGTTGTGGAGAGGATTCCACCAAGACTGAGAATTAGAGAAGGTGCACCTATCGAGCTACCACACATCTTGATTCTCATCGACGATCCTGAAAAGAGTGTAATTGAGCCATTGGTAAATGCTCCTATGAAGCAAGTTTACGATACAGACCTAATGCTCGAAGGAGGACATATCACAGGATGCTTCATCGAGGAGAAGGATCTTGAAGGAGCAAAGGATGCTCTGTCAGACTTGTTTGATAAGGCTGTAGAAAAATATGGTGAAGGCAATGTCATCTTCCAAGCGATGGGAGACGGAAATCACTCACTGGCTACAGCTAAGACAAACTGGGAAAACATCAAGAAGAATCTTTCACCAGAGGAAGCTGCTACTCACCCTGCTAGATATGCTCTCTGCGAAATCGAGAACATCCACGATGAAGGCATCGTATTTGAGCCAATTCATCGTGTAATCTTCGCTAAGAACGGTCAGACTGGTGAAGAGCTCGTAAATGAAGCTGTAGCTCTACTAGACGAGCAGAACGAGAAGGCTTACATCGCTCCAGATGGTACTGCTGCTCCAGATGGTGGCTTTGCAATCCCTTGCCTAGCTGGTGAACAAAGAGGAACTATCATCGTTAAAGGACCTTCTGCTCAGCTAGAGGTAGGGGTACTTCAGAACGCCTTGGACGTAATGGTTAAGGAGAGAAAGTCCGTAGATATTGACTACATCCACGGAACAAAGGCTCTGGAGTCCCTATCTGCCGAAGCTGGCAATGCAGGTTTTGCACTTCCAGCAATGGATAAGTTCATGCTCTTCCCAGCAGTTGCAGCGGATGGTGCTCTTCCTAGAAAGACTTTCTCGATGGGAGAAGCTAACGAGAAACGTTACTATATCGAAAGCAGATATATCGGCAAATAAAAGATAATAAATATGTAAAATATTCTTAATTATATAACTTTTGCGAGCTGTGATACTGTTCGGACATCGATCACTGTCACAGCTCCACTTTTAATATTTTCTTAAAGTCATAGTTATAATTTGACATTATTGACATTGCATTTTATCCTATATAAAACCATTTAATTATTAAAGATTTTGAGACAAGAGGAGATTAATATGTATATCAACAGAGACAAATTAAAATACAGAGGGAGATTTAGATTCCGTGCTAATTACTGGCATGCGGTGCTAGTAGCATTTGTGTATTTTCTACTTAATGGCGGTGCAACCGTTGCTTCACGCAGTTACAACACCACAACTACAACGACAAACAGAAGTTTTTCTTACAATGCTAGCTACTCGCTCGCTGACGACCCATCTTTGCAGTGGATTGCTGGTCTTGCGATAGGTGTGATATTGATAGCTATTGCAGTTGGATTTGCTTTTGCTATATTTGTTGTTAACCCAATTAATGTCGGCATTCAGACATTCTTCCTTCGGAACTCATCTGGAGAAGCAGAAGGTTTCCATCTAGGCGACGGTTTTAAATACAACTATCTTAATGTTGTCAAGACCATGTTCTTTATGAATCTATGGATACTGCTGTGGACATTATTATTTATAATCCCAGGAATAATCAAGTCATATTCTTACAGACTTGTCCCATATATACTCGCTGAGAACCCTGATATCGATACCAACGAAGCTTTAATGCGTTCTGAGCAACTTATGCGTGGCAACAAGTGGGAAACATTTATATATGATCTTTCCTTTATTGGATGGTATATCTTGAGCATATTCACTTGTGGAATACTTTCAATCTTCTGGGTTCAGCCATACAAGCTTGCGTGCGACGCAGAGCTATACAGACTGCTAGCAGGAAAGAGTGGGGAAGACTACAGCTTTGGAGTTGAGGGAACTGGCACAGGCCCTTCGGGCTATGAAGAACCATCATACCATGCACCTGGCTTTGATAGAAACGATTCAGCGTCTACAGCGAATCAACAGCCTCAAAGCGGTACAGTATCAACCTCTTCAAATTCTGGTGAAGAACAATCTGATAATGTTATAGCTGAAGAGGATACAATCGAATATAAGCCTGGTGAGTAAAGCTTAGCTGTATTACAAAGATTTAAACCGAATGTACAGAAGAGCTCCAAGGTAGATACAATCTACTTGGAGCTCTTTTATTTATATATATGTTTATGTCTGTCGCTAAACTAACCTAAACTGCCTATTCTTGCTAAACTCATATATTTCAGATATTATAGTTCCACTATCGTCGCTGAATATCTTCTGCATGGATTTAATATACGAATCTACCCTTCCTGCTACTGCAATAGCAACAGATATACCCTGTCTACCATCACCTAAGATGGCTGTAGCACCACTATCATATAGCAGCTCATCGCTAACAGATATTGCAATCGCAAGCTCTTCGAATGTCGGAGCACCTGCAACTCCATAAGACTGAATGTATTTGAATCTAGAGTCACTTGCCGACTTAAACGCGTTTATGAACCTTTCGATATCATCAGTGATTATATAGCTGCTAGCCTCTAGCGTCCTGATGATTTCTCCCATATAGCAGAATGCTCTGAGAAGCGCCCTATCACCGAGTTCATCTCTTATCTCCTCCGCATGTTCTAATAGCACATCGTTAGTGACATCTCTAAGCACTCTAGCTCCGATGATTCCAGAAACCTGTCTGAGCTCATGAACGATATCCCCGAGAGCCACGATATCTGTTCTCTCATTGAGAATCGCCTTCGGATAAAGCTTAGTGAGCACCAATCTGTAATCTCTCGGAAGCACTTCACCAATGACTTTACTGGAGATAGGAGTACCTGGTTTTTTAAAATCCGCAAAGCTAAAGCCACCCATACATGCAGCGAGTTGCCTCGCAGTTCCACTAGGTACGTCGTAGTGTGAGTTCGATGCACATTGCCCTATCTCAGCTAACTCATATTTGTTAAGTTCACCCTGATTAAATAGCTCAAATATCGCTCTCGTCACCAAAATCTCAAATGTTGGTACATATATCTCATCAATATCAAAAGGCGCATTCCCTAGAACATAGGCATTAAATCCACCTATCTTATACCCCCTCAGTTTCAGTTCTGCGAGGATTCCTCTCACCAGACCTTTCAAGCTACGTACTTCATTCTCATTCCTTCTGAGTCCCCAAGGATCCAACTCGAGTATTCCTTCCGCCTCAGAATGCATGTGAACCATCTTGTCCTCGGATTCGCATATCACAACTACAAGTTCGCTATTTATGGCCGCACTAAGCACCGCGCCGTTCTGTGCTTCTGTGAAGTCTCCGAATAGCGGAATCGTATACGGAGCGCTGTATACAGAAACCTCCATCTGTCCGAAATCCTTCTCGAATCCACTGAGAGCATCACACAGTCTCTCTCTGAGCCTTAAAATATCATCATAGCTTACTACATCTTCGAGAAGCGAATCATACACTCCATCCTTTAATTCAAAAATCAGTTTATTTGTTGTTTTCATACACTCTTTTAATTTACAACGTCGATTTGAAGCTGCCTCTCTACATCTGAATCATCATGCTCTGTTGAGTCAGCTGACATCGAATCGAGCACGCCCATGTACTTAGCCTTAAATTTTGCAAATAGTTGATTATATAGATCATTGTCAGAGTGATGAATGTCACGCAAGTACTGGTGCTCATTTCCATAGATATTATCATCTTCGATACCAAGTATATTAACCCCAAGGTCGGAGCACTGATCGGAGATACGCTCTAGGTTTTGTAAGATATTCTGGAAACTTATGCCCTTAACTACATCACACAGATTGTGTTTCATTCTCCACATATGTCTACGTCGAACTTCATCAACAAGCTCGTCGATAGCTTCCTCAAGAGGCTCAATCCTCTGAGCCTTTTCGTAGCTGCTTTCTTTGTACGCATCAGCCGTCAGTTCAAGTATGTCGTTTACAGCCGTCAGAAGCACCCTTAGTTCAGCCATCGCAGCTCTTGAGAATTCAACGTCATCTTCCCTCATATTCTTAATAGCGTCCATGATGTTAATTGCCAAATCGCCAATTCTCTCAATGCTCACTAGTCCTTTCATAAGGAAACTCTGGAATCTATCATCGTAATCCAATGTGATATGCGGTGAAATTTCGACTACATACTTGTCAGCCACGTCTGTCATCTTATCGATCATATCTTCTCGCTGATTCATACGTTCGTTGCGCTTTGGATCATACTCATACATTTGCTGTATACAAGCTGTATAATTATGGAGCGCAACCTCAAACATATTGCTAGTCATTGAGTGTGTCTCTCCGAGGGCAATACGAGGATTGTTTATGAGCCTTAGGTCAAGCTGCTTTATGCTCTCCTTAATCATCGTATCCTCTGGATCCTCTGGCTGATTTGGTACGAGCCTTTCTGCAACCTTTGCAATAATTCCAGCACAAGGAAGTAACAGGAGTGCTGGTACCAGTTTAAACAGACCATGAACATTAGCAACTCCACCTGCTCGTAACGTCATATACCAAATATGATCATCGATAACACCTGTGCCTCTAAGCACGCCTACCGCTATAAATAGAAGTATAGATGCCGTAAAATTATACAATATATGAACCAGTGCAGTCCTTATCTGCTCTGGCTTTGCACCTATTCGACAAACAAGATATGTCGTCAAGCAGTCACCGATGTCTATACCGATGATTACTGCAAAAACTCCGCAGAATTTAATTCCTATAGTACTTGCAATCGACTGAAGTATTCCGACTACAGCCGATGAACTCTGAATGATTCCTGTAACGAATACACCAGAGAAAAACCCAAGTACTGGGTTCCCTTCAAAAGAAACTAGCAGTTTGCTTAGTGAATCACCCATATGGGAAACCGCTGCGCTCATATTCATCAGCCCTACGAACAGTGTTCCGAATCCCATTAGGATGGTCCCCACGGTGTTCGCTGCTCTCGAGCTTACAAACATGATTAGAATTATACCGATAACAAGTGCCATAGGAGCTAAGTTATCGGATTTAAAGAAAGACAAAAAGCTAGTTGACCCAGCTTTTACGTCCATCAATCTAATAATCTGTGCTGTAATCGTAGTCCCTACATTGGCACCTAGTACGATTCCAATCGACTGCCTAAACGTCAAGAATCCTGCCCCGACAAGACCTACAGTGAGCACGATAGCCGCTGTCGAGCTCTGAATCATACACGTTACGATAAGCCCGAGTAAAAACCCTTTAAACGGCTTGTCCGTAACTCTTGCAAGAGCCGCCTTCATCGCGCCTCCAGATGTCGACTTAAGACCGTCACCCATGATGCGCATTCCGTATAGGAACATTGCTAGTCCGCCGAGCAGACTCACGATTTTAAAGAAAATCTCCAATCTGATATCTCCTTACATTAAATATTTCGTCTTAAGAATATAATACCCATATAGTATAATTCTATTACAGTAGTACGTCTTTTGTAAACACTTCTATGCCAATAATTACAAGAATTACACCACCAGCAATCATGGCATGAGCAGAAAATAATTCACCGACCTTCGCACCTATATGCATTCCGATAAAGCACATGATCCACGTGATTACTGCAATGATGGTCGAACAGACGAAGGCTGCTTCTATGTCATAGTCAGAAATAGTGAATCCTGTAGATAAAGCATCAATAGATGTAGCAATGCCCTGCATAAAAAGAGTCATACCTGTAAGTTTTGCTGGATTATTTCCACTTATTTCTGAAAAATCACCTCTATTACAGACTTCTGCATAACAGGTCTTCATCGCATCGCTCTCACTACAGACTTCCGCCTTTGTTTTACCACTTTTCACTCCTTTGATTATCGTGCATACGCCAAGAAAAGCTAACAATACTAAAGCGATCCAGGGAACGAGTTTATTAAAAGCTACAAGTGCCTTTGCAGCTTCGTGCACCATAATCCATCCAATCATTGGCATTGCAAACTGGAATAATGCATATACCAATGTAATTTTAATTACATATCTGTACTTAGCATCTGGTCTACTCATGCCGTTAGCGATGGATATGACAAATGCATCCATCGCTAAACCAACCCCCAGAAGTATGCTAGCAATAAAAAAAAATCAAGTTCATAATCATCCTACATAATATGAGAGCCGCATTCACGGCTCTCATTAAAAATCATATTACAACAGCCTAGAAGTCCTTACCTATCAAAAGCTTATATGCTTCCTTATACTTCTCGATTGTCTTCGCAATTACTTCATCAGGAAGCTTGTAGTCACTATTTGGATTTGCCTTTAGCCAATCCCTTACAAACTGTTTATCGTAAGATGACTGTGACTTCCCTACTTCATATCCTTCTACCGGCCAAAATCTAGAACTATCAGGTGTCAAAATCTCATCAGCAAGTACAACATTACCATCTTCGTCGAGTCCAAATTCAAACTTTGTATCAGCGATTATAATACCTCTTTCAAGCGCATAATCTGCACACTTCTTGTATACGGCAAGCGTTAGTTCTTTTAGCTTCTGAGCTAGTTCTTCACCTCTTCCAGGATATGCTTTCTCTAAAATTGCAACGCTCTTTTCGTATGAGATATTCTCATCATGATCACCAATTTCTGCCTTTGTACTTGGTGTATATATAGCTTCAGGAAGCTTTTCAGACTCTCTAAGGCCTTCTGGTAGCTTTATTCCACAAATCTCACCAGTCTTCTGATAGCTCGTCCATCCACTACCTGTGATGTATCCTCTAACGATGCACTCTAAAGGTAGCATATCTAGCTTACGGCACATAGTGCAGCGACGAGCAAATCTCTCGCTCCTGAAAAACTCTGGCATATCATCGTTATCAATTGAAATCAAATGATTTGGCACAAGGTCACTCGATAAATCAAACCAAAACTTCGAAATCTGTGTGAGAATTGCACCTTTGTCAACGATGTTATTTTTAAGAATGTGATCAAATGCTGAAATTCTATCTGTAGCAACCATGATTAGATTGTCACCATTATCATAAATCTCTCTTACCTTACCAGCCTTAAAAGGTTTAAACTCTTGCATTTCGCTTCCTCCTAGCATACTAAACAGCTTAAAAATCTGTATCTATAGATTGTATCACCATTTGATGTATCTCGCTACTCCCAAAGAAATCTTATCGTCTCGGCAACAGCAATTTTTCTTTCCTCTAGAGACGGGAATAGATGTTTTCCGCCTTGGATTTCTACGAGTTTGGCATTTGGAAATATTTTTGCAGCCTTACGTGCATAATCGATATCCACCAGTTCATCATCCGTGCCATGTACAATCAGAACAGGATTCTTATACCGCATCATCTCGCGCCACTCGCTGAGCACGATAGCATCGGCAACGTACCTTTTGCCAACCCTAAACATATCGTTCATAACTTTAAAGCTATCGGGAATTTCCTCCCCGTTAAATTCCGCCCCTAGCATGGAGCCTTTACGTGCATCGTCAGGAATAGACAATGCTGGGTAATAAAGCACGAGCTTCTTAACTTCATTCTTTCGCTTTTCAGCAGCAAGCGAAGCAACGAGTCCGCCTTGCGAGCAGCCCATGAGAAATACAGCATTCTTATTTACAAATGAACGGTCTTGCACATAATCTAGTACCACAAGGAGGTCAATCACCTCTGTTGTTACACTCATTTCCGTTGATTTCCTACCTCTGCTAGTCCCACTTTCAGAACCGCAGAAATCAAATATAAATACGGCATACCCTTGCTTGCACAGCATCTGGGCATACCTGCTTGTAAACCTCATGTTTGTTCCAAACTCATGGCAAATAATAATGGTTGGCTGCTTCTCCTCGCGCCCATCCATATACCATCTTCCGTGTATTGCAAGCGATCCCTCTCTAATCGTAACGCCGCGTGTAATCACGATATTCCTCCACTCAATTTTTATTCATATATATTTTAATTCTTGATGTCATTCAAAACAAGCATATGAGCTATATCTAGTGTGTTACAATATCAATATGAATATTTTAGTTTTAAGTGATACACACGGTGAGCTGGGCCGCGCACTGGAGATGTACAAACGTATATCGACTTTGATTTGCAAAATAGATCGCATTATTCACTGCGGTGACTTTATCAAGGATGCCCATGAACTGGAAGCTCAAACTGGCACCCCTGTTAGCTGTGCACCTGGCAACTGCGATGGCTGTAACAAAGAAAATTTTGAGATTATTGATACCCCTGCTGGCAAAATTATGATTACCCATGGCCATATGGAAAATGTAAAATTTTCTCTCATGAATCTAAAGTATCTCGCTATGCAGTATAAATGTGTAGCTGTATGCTTTGGTCATACGCATGTTCCTGTAAATGAAGTCTCTTCTAGTATAAGGTTTATCAATCCTGGCAGCCTCACCAACCCTAGAGGCGGAAGTAAGAGTTCTTGTGCGCTTATCATATCTGAAGATCAAAAACTAGCAGCAACTATAATAGAGTATTAAATTGGCAAGCTTTTTATGTATATGTAGCACTGAAATTTCTAATAAATCTTACTATATAATGCTAACTATAATAAAAGGAATACAGCTATATCAGTTGAAATTTCAATTGATATAGCTGCTTTTCTTGTGCACAAATTAGTTTTACTATTTGCAGTAACCAGCGACATTTTTACTCAGCTTGCTTAAGCGCAACAGCCATAGGAATCTTCTTAATCTGGCGAAGAAGCACCTTTGATATTAATAAGTATCCAGCTATACCAAGAGCAAGAAGTTCAATGTATACTTTTGGTGCGATGTAGTATTCTAGGCATCCACTATAATTGAGCATCATGTAGTAAAACAGTTCTCTTATGATTCGCTCACCAAGAAATACTGAAATTACTAGTGACGAAATCGCCACCGTTCCAGTCGCGCGATTGTAAAGTTGCCCTATTTCTCTGTTCGAGTAGCCTAATATCTTGATTAGAGAAATTGAATTTTCGCTCTTCTCGATTGCTGATTTTGCTAGCAAATATAGGAACAGTATATATAATGTGCAGGCAAATGCACTGAACATCTTAAAGATATCTCCCATAGATGACTCAAGTTGGTTTGCAGTAAGTGTCAAGTCTTGTTTCGTAATAATCGTTGCAATGTAATTCTTATTTATCTCACTCAGCCTCTTATCAGAGAAATAGCCCGTATAATTCCCCGAGGGTTTTCCAAATATTTCGTTATATGTATTAATAGGCATAAAGAGCGCTAGTGACGAAGGATACTTGTAAGTTCTCTTCAATACAAATGTATATTTTTCATCTCCAAACTTTGCGTGCAGCTTAATCTTCGCTCCATCACTTAAACGATACTTCTTCATATAGCCGCTTGAAGCGAGAACTTCTATCTCTCTCCTCCCATTGTCGTATTTTGCTCCGGCATCCCCTGATTCAACCGAATTACTAGATTTGCCATCGACCTTTGTATTTGTATCAAAATTAATAAGTTTACCTTTAAAGTACCTAGAGTTCTCTTCGATCCCAAATATCGACACCTCCTCGTTTCTCTCATTTTGGAGTTTAGAATATGTGTACTTTTCCGCATTCCTGTACTTAACATCATAAGGGGATTTGAGTACATACTGATATGTAGCAATCTGGCTTTTCAGGATGTCGGTCTTGAAGTGACTCAACATTGGTCCTAGCATGGTACCGAACATCATGAGTATACTCGCCATCAATATTCCTATCGCAAGTGTTATGTATGCTCCAATGTTATGAAGAATAATTCTGGTTCTGAATCTCGATATGAATCTCCAATTTGGTAATCTGATTGGATTCCTAGTACTCGCATTACTCTTAACTTCACCACGCAGAAGTTGCAGTGGTTCAGTGTTGAGTGCTACTGTCAAAACAACGATATTAACGATTAGCACTATTACGATTGGAACCAGTGTTGTCTTGATAAACGCCTCGCTATTCCAATGCGTCGTATACATTGGAAGCGAATAACTGTGGTAATATGCCTTTGCAACAACTCCTTTGAGGTATGAATATCCAAGAGCATTTCCAATAACTGCCGCCACAATAGAAACAATCATCGGTAGCATCAAGTAATATGACAAAAGTTCTCTCCGCGTGTACCCAGTAGCACGTAGAGTCCCTACCGTTTTTGATTCCTTCTCAATGCCATTTCTAGCGCTGATGGCAAAGATAAACGCAATGACAGCCATGATTATATAAAGCATAATTTGCATACCTGCCATATCATGTCCAAAATCATTTCCAGTAAACATAATCGCATTATTATCAGGTCTAGCGATTATATCACTCAGCATCACGTGTTTTTCTATAAGCCCATTTTTTACATCTACAGCTTTATCCTTTTGAACTTTTTCAGATAGCTTCTGATTGTTATTTTGCCACGCATAAGAATATACGATTCCATTATCTCCCAGTTTATCCCAAGCCTTGTCTGTTACAAGTACAACCGAGAAGTTTTGTGCATCAAACATCATATCCGCATTATTCCTAAACATCGCGCTATAATCAGAAAATGCACTAAAGCCTGAAACCTTGAATTTATATCCATTTACGTAAATCTCATCGCCAATTTTAATCTTGTTATTCTCAGCATACAGACGATCAATGGCGATTTCACCATTGTGCTTAGGTAAACAACCAGATAAAACGGAGACCTTATTTAGTGCCTTCCTATTTTTATAAATACGAAATGTATCACCCTTGTGCTTACCCGCTGTAACTTCCTGTTCTTTATAAAATTGCTCCTGCACAGTAATGCCTTGTTGTTGCTCAAGATTATCAATTATCTTATTAAAGTCTGAATTAGGTTTCATCGTAACGTTAAAGTGACCATTCTCAACATTGTACTTATTAAAGCTCTTATTATAAGTACGAATCATACTGCCATCGGCAACGAGATATCCACTAGTGAAACCTATAGAGAATACAAGAAAAAGAAACAACACTAAATACTTGGCCCTTTCAGCCCAAAGTTCCCTAAAAACTCTCTTATATATTGGATTCTTCATAGCCAAACCTACCATTCAATTAGTTCTGCAGCTAGTCTACAAGCATTCTTCTCATCGCTCCTAATTCTGCCATCATGAAGATTTATAATCTGATGAGCCATCTGACTGATTGCGACATTGTGTGTAACTATCACTATAGTGCTACAATACCTATTGTTAATATCTTCAACAAGCTTTAGTATTTCCTTAGATGTATTGTAATCAAGTGCACCAGTCGGTTCATCGCAAAGCAACAAATCTGGATTTTTGACAATTGCTCTACCTATGGAGGTACGCTGCTGTTGTCCACCGGAGAGCTGATTCGGTTTTTTGTTCTTGTGTTCTTCAAGTCCAAGTAATTCGATTAACTCATCAATTGGAAGGGGTTTGTCACTGAGATATGCTCCTACCTCAATATTTTCTCTCACTGTTAAGTTAGGAATTAAGTTATACGACTGGAATATATATCCGAGATGTTTACGCCTATATTGAGATAGCTGTTTATCGTTAAGTTTTTCAATCTTATCATCCCCTATTGTCACGGATCCGCTATCTGCCTTATCGATACCACCAAGTATATTGAGCAATGTCGACTTTCCAGATCCCGATGGCCCTAGAAGCACACATATTTCCCCTTTGTTAACTCCACAATTTATCCCTTTTAGAACATCGACCCGGCTGTCTCCCGCGCCATAGCTTTTCTTAATGTTATCAATCTTAAGATACATGTTCTATCCTCTGCCTTCCTTATTTATCAGTAATTATTATTAAATATAGTTAGTTAGATGAGTCTAACTAACTTAGCTTAAAAACAGGAATAATCATACAACTATTCCTGCCTTTATTAAGATATCACTATTTACTTAACGATTCAATATCCTTTTTAATTCATCGTACCATCAAAAATTTACTTGCAGTGGGATAGGATTAGCTTTAGGTAATTCCATGTTCTCTCTGTCGAAGGAATTGAGATTTTCTCATTTACTGAGTGTACGTCTGAGATGTCTGGTCCAATTGATACTGCATCTACCTTGCCTACCTTCTCAGCCCAGATTCCACACTCAATACCAGCGTGCATCGCGCTTACCACTGGCTCCTCACCATACTGCTCCTTATATGCAGCTATGCATACATCGAGAAGATCTGACTTGTTGTTGAATTCCCATGCGCCGTATGAACTTCCTAGCTCAACTCTCGCTCCCAGAGCCTCTGCAAGTATTCTTATCTTTCTTGCTAATAATACATTACGTGAGTTTACACTTGAACGTGACATCGACTTAGTGAGTAATCTGCCATCTTCGAGCTGGATAATCCCGATTGAATGAGATGTCTCAACTAACCCCTTTAGTTCTACGCTATAGTGATCTACTCCTACTGGACAAGCAATTAAGAATTTGAAGAAGTTGTCCTGGCATACAGTGTCGATTGCCTCTTCCGATGCTTCACCTACAGCCTCTATAGATATAGTGATTCCTGGGTCAGAAGCGCGGTACTCAGCCTTAATCTCCTCAGTAGAAGCTACAATGCTCTCTTCAAAAGCCTTAACATCCGTTTTAGCAACAATCACTTCACCCTCTACCGTTCCGAGGATTACGTTAGTAGCTCTTCCACCATTGATAGATACGATGTTTAGCTCAGCCTTCTCTCTAGCATCGAGGAATAATCTTGCCACAATCTGACCAGCATTAGCGCGCTCCTGATGGATGTCTAGTCCAGAGTGACCACCGAGTAGACCCTCAACAAGATACTTGTATTTTACACCCTTCACAATCTTCTTATCTGCTGGGAAGCTTGCAAAGATATCTACTGCACCAGCACATCCAACGGTGATTACGCCTTCATCCTCAGAATCCACGTTGATGACCTTACGGGATCTAATCTTCGATCCGTCCAGAGCATATGCACCAAGCATACCAATCTCTTCATCAACAGTAGCGATGAATTCTAGTGGCGGATGAGGGATATCTGTCGAATCTAGAAGAGCAAGTCCCATAGCAATTGCAACGCCGTCATCAGCTCCAAGCGTAGTCTTGTTAGCCGTTAGTATATCACCATCAACAATTAGCTCTAGTGGATCGTTCTGGAAATCATGAATGCTGTCCTCAGTCTTCTCTGCAACGATATCCATGTGTCCCTGAATCATAACCATGTCAGAGTTCTCATATCCAGGTGTTCCTTCCTTCCAGATGATTACATTACCAGCTTCATCCTGATAATATTCTAGATTATGTTCCTTAGCAAAATTAACAAGATATGCGCTAATTTTCTCTGTGTGCGCTGATGCACGAGGAACGTCACTGATTTCTTTGAAATATCTAAACACTTCCCGTGGTGCTAGCTTACTTACATCGCTCATTGAAAACCTCCATAATGTCATAATCATAGTTTTATGTACTATATACATAAATAATTATAAATATATATGTGTATAAGTTCAATATAATTCGTCTACAATTGTGTTTTTATAGATTATTGTCTCTTTTTTATAAAGTATGCATATGAAAACAGCGCAGCCTATGGCTACGCTGTACCGTCACTCGACATATCACAAATATCGAGACTTTAACTATATTTTCTATCTGCTTGATACAAGTATGGGTTACCCCTGAACTGCTGCAGCAACCTCAGCTGCGAAGTCGTCTTCCTTCTTCTCGATTCCTTCGCCAACTTCGAATCTTACCATGGATACAACCTTCATATCCTTACCGATTTCCTTAGCGCACTTCTCTACATACTGTCCTACGCTTAGATCACTGTCCTTAACGAAAGGCTGGTCAACAAGGCAAACTTCTTTGAGTTCTTTCTTAATCTTGCCAGCTACAATCTTCTCAACCATCTCAGGCTTCTTGCCCTCGTTGAGAACCTGCTCAGTGAGAATCTTCTTTTCGTTCTCGATGTAATCAGGATCCACACCATCTTCATCTACAAACTTAGGGTTCATAGAAGCAACCTGCATAGCAACGTCTCTGCCGCAAGCTTCAACCTCTGCAGGAGTAGCATCAGTTTTGATTCCGATAACAACACCGATTCTGCCACCGCCGTGGATGTAGCCAGTGTAAACAACGCCATCTTCCTCAACTCTAGTATATCTTCTGATGTTAAGGTTCTCTCCAATCTTAGCAACCTTTGCTGTCAGAACTTCCTTAACAGTGGATCCCTGGAATGGTTCTTCTAAGAAAACATCCATATCTAGATTACCCTTTACAAGTGCCTCAGCAGCAATTGCTTCAACAAATTCAACGAACTCTTCGTTCTTTGATACAAAGTCAGTCTCAGAGTTAACCTCAGCGATTGCAGCAACTTTGTTGCCTTCACCAAAAGCAATTCTTACAAGTCCTTCAGCAGCGATTCTGCCAGACTTCTTCTGTGCCTTCATGATTCCCTTCTCGCGAAGCCAGTCTACTGCCTTATCGATGTCCCCATCTGTCTCAACTAGCGCTTTCTTGCAATCCATCATTCCGGAACCTGTAAGTTCACGAAGCTCCTTGACTAGTGCAGCTGTTACAGCCATTGTGTCCTCCTTACTAAATAACCGTCCGAGCCGGGTTAGTTCTCGGTCCGGACGGCATTCACTTGTTATATTATGCGTTTATAAAAAGTTTTTTTAATTTATGCTTCTGCTTCAGTCTCAGCTTCCTCAGATGAAACCTCGCTAGCATCGAAGCTTTCTCCCTGCTTTGCCTCGATTACAGCATCTGCCATTGCAGAAGTGATTAGCTTTACAGCTCTGATAGCATCATCATTAGCAGGGATGATGTAATCAACATCATCTGGATCACAGTTTGTATCTACGATACCTACAACTGGGATTCCTAGTGTTCTTGCTTCCTTAACAGCAATCTTTTCCTTCTTAGGATCTACCACAAACATTGCACCAGGCATGCCCTTCATGTCCTTGATTCCGCCGAGGAACTTCTCTAGCTTATCAGCTTCCTGTCTAATCTTAAGAGCTTCCTTCTTAGCATACTTATCGATAGTGCCATCAGCTTCCATCTCACGAATCTCAGCTAGTCTAGCAATTCTCTTGCTGATAGTCTTGTAGTTTGTGAGCATTCCACCGAGCCATCTCTCGTTAACAAAGTACATTCCTGAACGTAGAGCCTCATCCTTAATAGCTGCCTGAGCCTGCTTCTTCGTTCCTACAAATAGGATTGGCTCACCATCTGCTGCTACCTTTCTGATAAAATCGTAAGCATCGTCGATTCTCTGAATGGTCTGCTGAAGATCGATGATGTAGATTCCGTTTCTCTCTGTGAAGATGTATGGAGCCATCTTAGGGTTCCATCTTCTAGTCTGGTGTCCAAAATGAACACCTGCTTCTAAAAGCTGTTTCATTGATACTACTGACATAATTAACCTCCGGTTGTTACTTCCACCGTGAACACTAGCCTTCAACCTTCAAGAGGCACCGCGGCAACTTCACGATGTGATTATTACTTACTACACCCATGTATTCGAACACAAAGATGCCTATATATTATAGGGCACGAGTCTTATTAATGCAAGTATATATGCATTTTTTCCTGTTTTAGATAAGTTTCTCTTCAAAGGCCATATTAGACAAAACAAAAACGCCGATTTCTCGGCGTTTTGTCGCTAACTCTTTAATGATACTTATCTTTCTTCTCTTTTCCTAAACCCAGTCGCTCCAGCAACACCTGCTACTGCACCACACATGATTAGCATGTAGAACATAATATCTGTAGCATCGCTAGTCTTAACAACTTTATTAAGTTTATCTGGTTTCTTTGGCTTTATTGGTGTCACAGGAGTTGTCTCTGGAGCATATTTTAAAGTAAATGTAATCTTGCTGAGATCTGTTGGTGCGATTGCGTCGGCTCCATCTGTACTCTGCTTACCATTCCACTTATAGTTGAAATTCACAACCTGACCAGTCGTCACATGTGTTGCTTTAGCGCTGAACACTCCGCCAACCTTACCTTTTACAGTATAGTTAGTATTTGCATTTGAATCATCTGTAAATACAACTCCCGGAACTTTAACTTTGAGATTATCCTCGACTAATCTGATATCGTTAGCTAGGTCACGATAGTTGTCGTACGTCTTAATCAGTTTCATTCTAACAGTTATCTTATTGCCAACAATAACTGAGTCAGTTATCTTAAAGATACCATTTGAGCCTTCAAGCGTTGCATTTGATGAATTAGGACTCCATTTCATTCCAGCTGGGAGCTCTAGTGTTGCTGTAAATGTAGTATCCACATCATTGAGTTTAATCTGGCTTACAGCATTAACTCCAAACTTGTTCTCAAGTTGCGTTAAGGTATCCTTGATAGGCTTTACTACGAGAAGTCCTGTGAATTCATGCTTTGCATTCTTATGAGAAGCATATACTTGTGTGTGCTCTGTCTCATTACCGATTAGGATGTCGCCCTCGAGATTTCCAACATAATTAGAGTTGATAGGATCTGGAGCCTTGTACTTCATCGTAAATGTAATCTTGCTGAGATCTGTTGGTGCAATTGCGTCAGCTCCATCTGCACTCTGCTTACCATTCCACTTTAGGTTAAAATTAACAACATTGCCAGTAGTTATATGTGTTGCCTTTGCTTTAAACAGACCGCCAACTTCACCTTTCATCGTGTAGTTCGTATTAACAACTGCATCGTTTGTAAATTTAACGCCACCAACTTTTACCTTTAGGTCATCACTTACGGATCTAATATCTCTCGCAAAGTCTTTGTAATTTGTATAAGTCTTTACGAGTTTTATAGTAACTACAACCTTGTTACCTGTACGAGTAACCTTTGTAATTTTAAACACATTATTGGCACCTTCAAGAGTTGCGTTTGGTGTATCTGTTCCAAAAGTCATCTCGTTTGGAAGTTCAAGGCTAGCTGTAAATGTTGTATCTACTGCATCAAGGCTAATCTGGTTAGCAGCAGGGTTATTGTAATGCTTCTCAATCTGAGTCATCTGATCCTTTATAGGCTTTACTTTGAGTAAACCTGTAATTTCATGTATATCAGTTCTTCCTGTCTCATATATTTGATTGTGCTCTGTTTCATTACCGATAAGTATATCACCTTCGAGGTCTCGTTCATCAGTTACATCCATAGGTTTTGGATTCTTATACTTAAGTGTAAAAGAAATTTTGCTAAGGTCAGTTGTGTTAATCGCATCTGCACCTGCTGCACTCTGTTTTCCATTCCACACATAGTTAAAATTTATAACTTTGTTACTAACTGTGTTAGTAGCCTTCGCCCTAAAGTTTCCGCCGACTTTACCTACTACCGTATAGTTTGTATCTGGAGTTGCCTCTGCAGTAAATTGTGCACCCTTGACAACAACCTTAAGATTGTCATCAACCGCATATATAGCTTTCTTTAGGTCATTGTAATTCCTAATATTGTTCGCATTCTTGAGCTTAATAGTAACATCTACTTTATTACCATTGAGTGATGAATTTGTAATTTCAAACTTATCATTTGCTCCAACTAGTTTAACTGTTGGATTGGCATCCTTAAATTTCATACCTGCTGGAAGCTCAATCGATGTATTAAATGTCGTGTCAATATTCTCAACCTTAATTCCAGCATTAACCGCATCACTAAACTGCTTCTCCAATCTAGAGAGCTCATCCTTGATAGGCTTTACATTGAGGCTGCCTGTGAAATCGATTGTATCGTTCTTTTGAGCCTCATAAACAGCATTGTGCTCAGTCTCATTTCCTACCAAGATGTCACCCTCAAGATTTCCAGTAGTTGTCAAATCCTGGGGAAAATGCTGTACCAGGTTGCTGGTAAATCCAACATTTGCTACATCGGTATTAAATGTCTGAAGACCAAAACCGAACGCTGCACCAAATCCAGATGGGTAAAACGAGAAATCGCCCTTACCCACAATCTTTTCACCTTCCATCCTTGCAGCTGCCGCCTTGTCGTTAGCTGTTACGCTATAAGGGATTGTGATATCTACTGTATGCGCATCTGGATTAGCCTTGTCAGCAAGATAAGCGTTATAAATACTCTGCCAGTTTACATCGTTCAGATACAGCTTAAAGTTAACAGTCCTACCGTTAACTGTCTTGATAATCTTATTGCCATTAATATATGATACCGAGTTGGCTACAGAGATATTTCCAATGTTCACATCCTCTGGAAATGTAACATTGTACTCGATATAGGCAATCTTATTCTTTCCCTCTCTACCGTGTGGGTATAGACCATTTGCCGCTGCATTTGCCATCTCTGACTCATTAGGCTCTAGCACCTTTGACATCGGTATCTTGAGCTTTACTGTACCGTTATACGTCGCACTGTTGCCATCCGCTCCTCCAGTTGTGCTACCATTCTGTGTAACATACTGTGCAACAGGTAATATGCTGTTTGCAGCAGAAGCTGGAAGTACCGCTACAAGCTGAGTTATAAGCATCACAAAAGCAATAACAAGTGCGTGAAATTTTTTGGTAAATTTCTGTGTTTTCATTTTAATTGTCACTCTCCTTCTATAAAAAATCATTAACACGCTACCAATGTCTACTACTGTTCTTAAACATATATATATATAATATACTTAATTAATTTTATAACTAAACAATTATAAAGTCTACCCAATATTGCATGTTAAAAAAGTCGATATATTTTTATTTATATACATCGACCCCACGATTATTCATTTGAATTAATATAATTTTTATGCCACTTCCAAGCTGATTCGCATATATCTTCTAAACCAAGTTTAGCTGACCATCCGAGCTCTTCACTTATTTTATTACAGCAAGCGTACAGCTCGGCTATATCGCCTTTTCTAGCCATCTCAATCTTATAGGTAATTTCTCGTCCAGATATCTTTTCAAAGGTTCCAAGCATCTCAAACACACTATATCCATGACCAGTTCCTAGATTGTATATGGATACCTCAGGTTTTCCAAATAACTTCTCGATAGCCGCAACATGACCGCTAGACAAATCTGATATATGTATATAATCTCTAACTCCAGTTCCGTCCAAAGTGTTATAGTTTGCACCGAGCACCTTAAAATATGGAATATCTCCATTTGCCGCAAGAGCGAGCGACGGAACAATATTGCTTGGCGACTTGCTATATCTCTCACCTATAAGTCCACTCTCATGTGCACCTGCTGGATTAAAGTATCTAAGCAGTACTATATTCCATCTATTATCGGCTGTAAATACATCCTTCAGCATCTCCTCTTGCACCCACTTAGTTCTTCCATAAGGATTCACACATCTTCCAGTCTCGCATTCCTCGGTGACCGGTATAACATTCGATTCTCCGTACACATTTGCGGATGAACTGAGTATGATTTTACGTACTTCATGTGCATCCATAACTTCGAGCAGTGTGATAGTAGCTACAATATTATTTTGATAGTATTTGAGCGGTGATTTAATCGCCTCATCTACTGCCTTGTATCCGGCTAGATGAATAACAACATCTATCTGTTCCCTTTCAAAGAGATCATAAAGTGATAATTTGTCACAAATATCTATGTTATAGAAAGGAAAGTCTCTTCCCGTAATTTTCCGAATCCCCATGAGTGACTCTTCACTAGAATTGCTAAAATCATCAGCTATTACGATATCGAAACCTGATTCGAGCAGCTCCACCGCAACATGGCTTCCTATATAACCAGCTCCACCAGTAAGCAGGACTTTCTTTTTATCATTTATATTATTAATCTCTGACATCTCACTTTCCCCAATGCCGACGAAACATCTTTCGAGTTTACATTATAGGCTTTTTCAATATTAAGGTCTATTATATGGCTAAATTAAATACATAGCCCGCTTGATCACCTTCCTTGAAATTGAACGATAATTCTAACTTGTATGTGCATTGTTCGGAAAAACTACGATTTTCCGACGATTTTTTCATTTCACAGCACTATTTTGTGTGAACATTTCTTGAAGTTAGACTTTTTGCCCCATATAATTATTTTATCATGAACAGACCGACTTATGTGCTGTTCAATCAACTACAAGATATTTAATTATCACTAGAAGGAGTTATCTTTATGGAAAAGTTTTTTAAACTTAAAGAACACGGTACTACCACAAGTACTGAAATTATTGCCGGAATTACCACGTTCCTATCGATGGTATATATTCTGGCAGTAAACCCTAACATCCTATCTGCAGCAGGTATGGATGGTGCGGCCGTATTCACAGCTACTGCGATTTCTGCAATTGTAGCCACCCTATTCATGGCATTCTTCGCTAACTACCCTGTTGCTCTTGCATCTGGAATGGGACTCAATGCATACTTTGCTTTCTCTGTTTGCATCCCAATGGCAAAGGCTGGAATCAACGACCCTTGGAAGATTGCACTCGCTGCAGTTCTTGTAGAAGGTATCGTATTCGTTCTTCTTTCGCTCACAAGCTTCCGTGAAAAGCTAGTAAACGAGGTTCCTGCTAACCTAAAGTACGGAATCACAGCTGGTATCGGTCTATTCATCGTTCTAGTTGGACTAAAGAGTGCGGGTATCGTAATCGGTAGCGGCGCAACTCTTGTTGAGCTTGGTCAGGTTGGATCACCACAGTTCGTACTCGCTATGATTGGTTTCCTTTGCATCTGCGCAATGGTTCGCAAGAACGTTCCTGGTGCAGTTCTATGGGGTATCCTCATAACATGGATTCTCGGAATCATCGCTGAAAAGGCTGGTTGGTATCATGTTGACCCTGCTGCTGGTGCATTTTCACTAGTACCTGCAAAGATATTCAGCATTCCTACTGCTCCATACTTCGGACAGTTCGACTTCACATGGATCTCTCAGAATCTGATTAACTTCCTAGTTATCACATTCTCATTCCTATTTGTTGACCTATTTGATACTGTAGGAACTCTTATCGGTGTTGCTTCCAAAGGGAATCTCCTCGATGAGAACGGAAATCTACCTCACGCAAGAGGAGCTCTTCTTGCTGACGCGTTCGGTACAATATTTGGAGCTTTTGTAGGAACTTCAACAGTTACTTCATACGTTGAGTCAAGTGCCGGTGTAGCTGCTGGTGGTAGAACTGGTCTTACAGCTGTAACATCTGCTGTAATGTTCGCAATCGCACTATTCTTCTCACCTGTATTTCTAGCAATTCCAGGATTTGCTACAACTCCAGCACTTATGTACGTTGGACTATTGATGGTATCATCAATTAAGGACATCGACTTCAACTCAGACATCGCTGATACTGCAGCTGCATTCTGCGCTATCACATTCATGCCTTTCACATATTCCATCGCTAATGGAATCATGTTCGGTATGATTTCATGGGTACTGCTTAAGGTTATCGGTGGAAAGGCAAAGGAAATTTCCCCAGTTATGTGGATTTCTTTCGCCCTCTTCGCACTTAGAATTGGTACTCTGATCGCAGGAGTTGGCTTCCACTAAATAAAAACAGTATCGTAGTGTGTTAAATAATGATATCAGGCGGGCTCTATAGAGCTCGTCTTTATTATCTTAAAAACATTGTTCGCACGCACCTGTTGCTACTTGTCAAGGACTTTTTAATCAAAATCATCTTTTTTTCGTCCGATTTTCTCCTAAGCTCCCTCAACATTATTCTTGTCAACTTATCTTGCATTGTTTCTTTCGCATTTTCATTGAAATGGACAACAACCTCATAGGTGGTCTTTCCAATATTTCTCTTTGTGCTAATGCCGTTTTTATCTTTATTTTTCAATTCTTCCATAAATTCTCCTTTCCGTTTTTTTGGATTTTTACAACAAAAAAGGAAGTATCGGCAATTTGCTTTTACTTCCTCTTGGTAATATCCTATTTGATTTTTTACTTCGACAAACTGGGATTTGCATATTTCTTCATAACAAAAGACTTGTTGTCAATTGCACGCATTGTTGCCAGTATTCCGTCCAGATGGTCATATTCATGTTGTATGAGTTCAGACATATCATCGTCCATCCGCATCTCCTGCTTCTCCCAGTTTTCATCTGTATAGCGCAGAATGCAATGGCGATAACGGTGCACTCGTACCAGCAGCTTCGGGAATGACATACAGTCATCCATCAGTTCCATCATCTCATCCCCTATAAACTCCAATGTTGGGTTGATGATCACATATGGTTTGTCTGTAAGAATGCAAATAAGGCGCTTTTTGATACCTATCTGCGGGGCAGCGATTGCACGTCCAAACCCATAGTCACGGCGTATCCCTTTTATACAGTCAAACATATCTTCAAAGACTGGACGCAGATCTTCAAGTTCTTCTTTCTTTACATCTTCCGATATTTCATAAAGTTGCGGATTTCCCAGTAAAAGTATTTCTCTTTCCATAAAAACTTCTCCTTTGCAACTTCAAATTTGTCAATTTCCTATTTATCCTATTATATCACTTTTCTCATATTTTTCCATTCCATCAAGCTGAATAATCATTCTTGTAACCATATTTTTATTTAACTCACTACAAAACGGTGGTAAGCATTTTAAGGCTCTTTTTCTTTCCTCAGCTTATCTTGATACCTAAATCATATTTGGAGACAAAATAGAGTGCTTCTTGTCTTTGAAATGCTTTCTTGTTTTGAAGTTGACCGTATGCCCTAAGTATTCTTGTTTTTTTAAGATACTTGCAATCGTGGAATTACATCAACTATACAGATATTCAAACACTTTGCTTTGATGTAGTCCATATCCCAATTTTTGTTGATGATAGGCAGGTATATCTATCTTGTCGGCTTCTAATATCCTTGCTATGGCATAGAATCCTTTTCCGTCCATTGTCAGATGGAATATTCTTCGGACAACTTCTGCCGCTTTTTCGTCAATAATCCACTGATTTTTATCGTCCTTGTCTTTGATATATCCATAGGGTGGACTGCTTCCTGTGTGTTTTCCGCTTTCTCCTTTCGCTTTGAATGTGGACTTGATTTTCCTTGAGGTATCCCTTGCATACCACTCGTTCATAATGTTTCGAAATGGAGTAAAATCATCGTCTTTGTAAAAGCTGTCTACATTGTCATTGATAGCAATGAGCCTTATCCCTTTTTGTCTTAGAATTTCCATACATTGACCGACTTTGAGATAATCTCTGCCAAGTCTACTCATATTCTTTACGATGATACAACCGATATTTCCTTGATTGCCTCCGTTCATCATTGCCATAAATCCCGGTCTGTCAAACTGTGTTCCGCTGATTCCATCATCGGTAAAATGAACGATTTTCTCCAAATGATTTTTCTTTGCGTATTCTTCCAAAATTTTCTTCTGATTGACGATCGAGTTGCTCTCGCCTTGTAGTTCATCATCTCGACTTAACCTTTCATACAAGGCGGTTATTTTCTCGTAGTTCCTCACGATTACCTCCTTTCACTCAAATTTTTCAATAAAAAAGAATTAAGCAAAACATATTTCACTTAAATAGTGATGAAGTGTTCTTCTTAATTCTATTACTCCATCAAATCGTCTATAATAGTATAAGAAATAAACTTACGAAAGGATTGTAGCATGAATTCAGACAGACGAATACTACATTGCGATATGAACAGCTTCTACGCTTCTGTTGAACTGCTGTCACGCCCTGACATTAAAGATAAGCCAGTTGCAGTCGCCGGTGACCCAGATAGCAGACATGGAATTATCTTGGCTAAGAACGAACTAGCAAAGAGGTTTGGAGTTGTAACGGCAGAGACATTACAAGCAGCCAGACGTAAGTGTCCTGAGCTTATAACCATACCACCTCATCATGACAAGTATCGCGAATACAGCAATATGCTTAACTCTATATACCTTGAGTACACGAACCTTGTCGAACCATTCAGTGTTGATGAATCGTGGCTCGATGTGACAGCTAGTGAAATGCTGCTAGGAGATGCAAAATTTATCGCTGATAGTATCAGAGAACGCGTACGCAGCGAACTCGGACTCACCTTATCTGTCGGCGTGTCTTTTAATAAGATTTTTGCCAAGATGGGAAGTGACTACAAGAAACCGGATGCAACTACCGTCATCTCAAGAGACAATTTCCGAGAACTCATATGGCCTATGCCTGTCTCTGAAATGTTCTTTGTCGGTAGATCTACGACTACTAAACTCAATAATTTTGGAATTCATACGATAAGTGATTTAGCGCATGCTGATCAGATGCTTCTTTCCAACGCCTTTGGTGTTCACGGAGTGAGCCTTTACAAGTATGCAAATGGCCTGGATAATGATCCGGTGCGCGCGTACGACAACCGCGAAGATATAAAATCAGTCGGACACGGAATGACTTTTCGCCGTAATTTAAGAGGTGCCGACGATGTCGGTCTTGCCATGACAGAGTTATCTGACAAAGTGAGTACTAGGCTCAGACACCACGAGAAATGTGCACGCGGTGTCAAGATAGAACTAACTACACCAGAATTCAAACGACTGTCGAGACAGAAACGCGTTCCTAGTCCTATTAATAGTCCGGCTGCATTTAGGAATATTGCTTTTGAATTAATTAAGGAGCTTAATTATACAAACAAACCAATAAGGCTTCTCACGGTAACAGCCATTGACCTTACCGACTCACCTGACGGAGGTCAGATCACTATATTTAGCATGGGCGCTTCTACTAATGAAAATAATCAGAATGCAAAAGACGAAAATATAGCTAAGGCTATGGACGATATTAGAGGTAAATTTGGTAAGTCATCGATAAAGTTCGCACATGTAATTGGCAACGACATCGGAATCGACGAGGATTAGAATGAGACAGGGACGAAGCAGTTCGCCGCAACGGACACGAAGTAAACCGAGGAGAAAATCGGACGGTCTACGCGTCAGAATAAAAAAATGGTGGAAACGCAAATGTTCATCATTTAAACGCAAAACTATACGCAAGATAAAGAAGAACAAGTTCAAGGTAGCATTTTCTGTTGTCGGGCTCTTGGCGATTTTGATTGTGATTATCCTCCATTCTATGCGTAGCACCCCTTTCGAATACGGTAATTTTACACATGACGCGAGGTTTAAGGGATACGTAATATCAACTGGAATCGACGTTTCATACGCACAGGGGGATAACATTGATTGGCATAAGGTCAAGAAATCTGGTGTCGACTTCGTATATATTAGGGCTGGTTTTAGAGATGCGTCAAAGGGTAATCTCCACAAAGATGCAAAATTCGAACAGAATATCAAAGGTGCATCTGATGCAGGACTCATGGTCGGGGTATATTTATATTCACAGGCGACCACCACTAAAGAAGCTGCTGCCGAGGCTGACTATCTAGCTGATTTAGCAGATAAATACCGCATAGATCTCCCGATAGTCATGGATTACGAACTATATAACGGCGGTAGACTTGCAAATGCGATAAGTTCAGGTTCACTCGGAACAGCGGTGATAAATAGAAATGCTTTAGCATTTGCAAAGCGAGGCTGGACACGCGGCTACGAGACGATGATATACGGTAATTACGACTTCCTCATGCACTACGCAAGCGGTTTCGAGCTTTCTAAGAGTACAAATATCTGGCTAGCACAGTACAATACGATAGCGACTTACAAAGGAAATTACATGATGTGGCAGAGCACTGACAAAGCGACTGTGCCGGGCATTAACAAAAATGTCGATCTGAATTTCATGTATTTGAACCCTAAAGAGACATATCATTCGCTACGTTTTAACGCGAACGGCAAGAGGTCGATTGAAAAATGTAATGTGCAACTTAAGAGCCATAGCTCCAGATATCTCGGATTCGCAGTTAAGCCTGGAATCGTGGTATATGACCATGGCAAAGAGTTAAGTGAAGGAAAAGATTACAAAGTTGCATATATTAAGAACACATCTCCCGGTACAGGATATGCTATAGTTACGGGGATAGGAAAATACAGGGATTCTGTCATGACTAGCTTCAAGATTAAGAAGCTATTATGATACTGTGTTGGCAAATTATGCGACTATAGAATCTTTAGATATACTTAAAATAAAATTCAACAAAAGGAAATTCACGAAATGAAATTTATATCATGGAATGTAAATGGTTTTAGAGCAGTGCTCAAGAAAGGCTTTGAAGACATATTTACTGAGCTCGATGCTGACTTCTTCTGCTTACAAGAGACCAAGATGCAGGAAGGCCAAGCAGACTTCCACCCAGAAGGGTATCACGAATATTACAGCTACGCGGAGAAAAAAGGTTACTCGGGAACAGCGATTTTTGCAAAGAAAGAACCGCTCAGCGTAGTATATGGAATCGAAGGCAAGCATAACGAAGAAGGTCGTGTAATTACGCTTGAATACGATGATTTTTACCTGATATGCGCTTATGTTCCTAACGCTCAGAACGAACTGAAGCGAATCGACTACAGAATGGAATACGAGGATGATCTTAGAGCTTATATGTCTAAGCTAGATAAGGTTAAGCCTGTTGTATACTGCGGCGATCTCAACGTAGCACACCAGGAAATAGACCTTAAGAATCCGAAAAGCAACCGCGGTAATGCTGGCTTTTCAGATGAGGAGCGCGGTAAAATGACGGAGCTGCTAGCTGCTGGTTTTACAGATACATTTAGATTTCTTCAACCTGAAACCACAGGCGTATACTCATGGTGGTCATATCGCTTCAATGCGAGAGCAAACAACGCTGGTTGGCGTATTGACTACTTCTTAGTATCAAACCGCTTAGAGTCTAAAATCAAAGAAGCTGCAATTCTCGCCGATGTATACGGCAGCGACCACTGTCCAGTTTCATTGGTGCTTGAATAATATAAACATTTATCACTATATGTAAATAGAAAGGGAAAAATATGAAAAAGATTTTAGCATTTGAATATGCAGGCTGCCCATACTGTGTGCAGGGAAAGAAAGCTCTTGCCGACCTCATTGAGGAGAATCCGGAATATGGCAAGGTAGAAATTGAATGGATTGAAGAAAACGAACATCCTGAAATTATTGCAAACTATGATTACTATGCGACACCTTCGATGTTTATAGATGATGAGAAAAAATACGAGGCACACCTCTTCGAGAGTTACGAGGAGTGTAAGAGGCACATCAAAGATGTGCTTGATGAAGCACTTCAGTAGTTGATTCCAAAGCCTCACACACTCTAAATCTAAACACTGATTCCTCTGCCTATAGAGCCTATTTCAAAGTTTTGTTTCAATATTCAAATTATTTATATTATTTTAAATAAAAAGAACAAATTTTAATGCCGGTAAGATTCTATTTCACTATACATTGTGATAGAATAATAACACAAGGTGATATTATTTACTTCATCTTGTTGTATGTTGTAACTGATTAGTTGTAAAAGATTAGGAGGTTAGTATCAATGAGTGAGAAGAAGTACATGCTTGGCACTGACCAACAGCAAGCGTGGATGCATAAAAATTGCTTTCCACCACGCGGCTACGGCTTTCTGGAGCCGGGAACCTTTGGTCTGGATGCAACAGAGGTTGCTGCCTACAACGTAGTTAAGTCATTCTATCAGGTATATCCTGACGTTTGGAACCTTGACTACATTGCCAAGAAGACCGGAGGCAAAAAGGACGACATTAAAAAACGTCTAAAGAGGATGTATGATGAACACTTGATTATGTTCGTCATGAATCCGAATGTCAGTGTTTATGGTTGGGGACTCTACTATTGGGTTGTTAAGTTGAAAAACGGAACTGATTCAGCAACGAAGGACGAGTTCGCAAAATGGTATCAAAACAAAGATGATATATGCACTGGCTACATGACTGAAGGGGATTTTGATTTCTTCAACGGAAACCACATGCGTGTAATTGATAATCTGCTTGCAGATGTTTTAGCTCCGTGGAGAGATCGTCCAGAAGTCGAGTATGTGCACCTCTGCCCTATTCGTGCAGATGTGCGTGAGTCCATGGTAAACCAGTGGGATGTGCCGGCAGACCAGTTTAGAAAGTTCGTGTTTGGAGAAGAACAAAGGAAAAAGTTCCTAAAGATTCAGCAGAAGATTGACAAGACAGATCTTGCAATCATTGATGCCCTGAATTCTACCGAGTCCGTTGCAGACATGTTCAACTTCAAGAGGTTGGAAGAGCTTTCAGGTCTTGATGGAGAACAGATGAGAAAGGACATTATAACCTGTGTAGATGATCGTAAGTTTATGCTTCCGATGATATATTTAAACTATCGTGGTATCGGACTTTCAATGCATATGTATCTCGTTCGCATGTTCCAGAATGTTCCTAGCTATAGAAAAGCAGAACTAATTGAAGAGTTTACCGGACAGTCTGAATTTGTTGATATCTTCCAGTTTGGCGATTCTTTCTATGACTGCCTATTAAGTGTCTTCACAGAGTTAAATGATGTTGATGAAATTCGCAACAGGCTCGAAAAATATGCAGAAATTGAAGAAGTTAAGGTCGCTAACTCCAAACGCCAATTCAGACGTTGGGTAGCACGACTTGATGATGAAAATGGCTATTGGGAGGAGTGCGTTATGACGGACGACTTTCTCCAAAACCGTATGGAAACCGGAGCACCGAAGTGCCGATTTTCAACGGATCATGAGGAGGTGAAATAAGATGATTGTAAAACATCCTCGCGATTATGTGATAGATAATCTTCAGTATGCATTAAATCCTAAGTCTATCGCCGTTGTTGGCGCCAGTCGCTATTCGACAAAGGTAGGCTACAAAGTTGTAGACGGTCTCAAGCTGTGGGGTTACAAGGGAGAAATTTATCCTGTTAATCCACGTGCTGACAAAGTAAATGGACTTAAGGCGTATCCCACAGTTAAAGACATTCCTAAAGAAGTTGATTTGGCATTCCTTGCTGTTCCGGCGCATATTGTTAAGTCCGTATTAGAGGATTGTGTTGCCAAAAAGGTTAAAATTGTAGTCATCGCTACCAGTGCATTCAAGGAAATTGGTCGTGGTGCCCTACAAGATGATCTGACTCAATATTGCCGTGACAACAAATTACCTCTTATCGGTCCAAATTTAGTTGGAATGGGAAGCCCATATCTTGACTTCAATTGTGGATTTATCCCATACTTACCTATCAAGGGACCAGTTGCGATGATTTCACAGTCCGGTGCTAACTTACTTGCTGCTTTAGGGTCTTCACAGAAGGATCACTACGGCATGAGTTTCTTTGTCGGACTCGGCAATAAAGCCGATGTGGATTTCTGCGAGTTCATCGCATATGCGGGTAGAGACAAGGATACAAAGTGCCTTGCTGTGTATATTGAGGGGCTAGACAGTCCTGATGCTTTCATAGAAGCTTGTCAAAATGTAAATAAACCAATTGTCACCATAAAGGTTGGTGGTTCAAAGATTGGTGAGAAAGCTGCATTTGCACATACTGCTTCTGAAAATGCAGGAACATCGGATGCGTTCTATGACGAAGTTTTCAAGAAAGCGGGAGCGATTCGTGCAACAACATGGGAAGAATTCCTCGATATATCTATGGCACTTGGTATGCAACCACCTGCAAAAGGAGATAATATCGTAATGATTACAAACGGAGGAGGATCTGGGTTATTGAGTTGCGACCACTTCGAACGTAGAGGCATGCCTATGCATGAGCTGAACGAGATTTCACCAAGTCTATCTGACAGAATTCGTGCTTATATGCCTATGTTCGGTTCTCCATTGAACCCTGTTGATATTTCAGGAACAGCCTCACCAATTCAGTACAAAGGAGCCTTTACACAGGCTATGCGTGACCCTAACGTACACGGCATTATCGGTTCGATTTGCCCTACTGCCGTGACTGATGTGGATGCAGTTACTGATTTGGTTATCCGCATACATGATACCTATCGTCACCTCGGTAAACCGTTCATTATGGAATGCCAGGGCGGAAACGAGTGCCAGGAAGCCATCCTTAAACTAAGGGATCATGGCATCCCTGCGTATGCAACCGCAGAACAGGCTGTTAATGCGATGGTTGCTCTGTATCAATATGGAAAAATCAACAAAGGATAAACGTAACAGTTATTACTTAATAAAAAAATAATTGAAGTCATTCGTAGAAAAAATATCTGAACAGGATTATAATTACTAACTAACATGGGGTTGCTGCAATTTTTGTGCGGCAACCCCATGTATTTTGTGTTATATTTTTGAATGCTTATTTATTATTTTTCTTACTATTTTTTGTTTATCTTTATATTTACTTTATTTATCAAACTTTAGTTTGCTAAACTCCTTTTTGCGTGGATACGAATTCTCTGAGAATGTCTCGGCCATGTCCTTAATCGCCTTTTTCTCCTTCGCATTAAGCTTAGTAGGAACCTCGATATTTACCTTTACATAAAGGTCACCATATCTGCCGGTTCTAGGGTTTTTAACACCCTTACCCTTAAGCCTGAAGTTAGAACCCGTTTGTGTTCCTGGCGCAAGGGTATAAGAATAAGTCTCGTTGAAACCCGGTACCTTGACCTTGTCACCGAGAACTGCCTGATCGTATGAAATAGGCATTGTCAGGTATAGGTCATCACCACGTCTCTTGTAAATCTTGTGCGGCTTTACGTTTAAGACGATATAAAGGTCGCCGGACGAACCTCCATTTACACCAGGTTCACCCTCTCCACGAATTGGTATGATACTGTCGCTATCAACTCCAGCCGGAATATCAATCTTAAGCGTAACGGTTTTTCTAACCGTGCCTTTGCCGTGACAATCAGGGCAAGGCTTTTCTATTACTTGACCGGTTCCACCACATGCATCACAAGTTGTTACATTTTGGAAAGTGCCAAAAGGAGTCTGTGATACACGGGAAACCTGACCAGTTCCGCCACACTTCTCACAGGTATGCTTATGCGTTCCAGGGGCTGTTCCTTCACCGCTACAAGTTTTACATTTAACTTCTTTGGTTAGCCTAATCTCTTTTCTACAACCAAATATAGCTTCTGTAAATTCAATCGTAATCGACTTCTGTAGGTCATTACCCTTACGTGGGCCATTTCTCTTTGCACCGCGTCCGCCGAAACCACCGAAACCGCCTCCAAACATATCGAATATATCTTCAAAGCCACCGAAGCCTCCTCCAAAGCCCGCTCCATCGCCAAAGCCTGCATTCGGATCTACTCCTGCGTGTCCAAATCTGTCATACTTATTCTTTTTATCAGGATCCGACAATACAGCGTATGCTTCATTGGCTTCCTTGAATTTTTCTTCAGCTTTCTTATCTCCTGGATTCTTATCAGGATGATACTTAATCGCCATCTTGCGATAAGCTTTCTTGATTTCGTCTTCGGAAGCGCCTTTCTGGATGCCTAGCACCTCATAATAATCTCTCTTTTCTGCCATATTATTTCCTTCCAACGATAAATTTATTAAATCAGTGAACTGCCGGCACTAAGTGCCGGCAGTAATCACCTGCTGTATTTAGACTTATTTGTCTTCGTCTACAACTTCATAATCAGCATCTACAGTGTTACCACTTGGACCTGCACTCTGTGCTCCGTCCTGTGACTGCTCACCAGCTCCTGTAGTTCCTGCCTGCGCCTGCTGAGCTTCCTGATAGATTCTTGATGAAATTGGATAGAAAGCCTGCGTAAGAGCTTCAATCTTAGCCTTAATATCCTCAATGTCATTAGCCTCTACTGCCTTCTTAAGGTCTTCCCTTGCAGCATCAACCTTAGACTTCTCATCTGCTGCAACCTTGTCTCCTAGCTCATTCATCTGCTTTTCAGTTTCGAAGAGAATTCCTTCAGCCTGGTTTTTAACCTCTACCTCTTCCTTCTTCTTCTTATCCTCTTCAGCATACTGTTCAGCTTCCTTGATCTTAGCATTTATCTCATCCTCAGAAAGCTTAGTTGAAGACGTAATTGTAATCTGCTGCTCTTTACCAGTTCCGAGGTCTTTAGCGCTTACATTTACGATACCATTAGCATCTATATCAAATGTAACCTCAATCTGTGGTATTCCACGAGGAGCTGGAGCAATGCCCGTTAGCTGGAATCTTCCTAGCGTGATATTGTCGGCAGCCATCTCTCTTTCTCCCTGCATTACGTGAACATCTACTGCTGTCTGATTATCTGCTGCTGTCGAGAAAATCTGGCTCTTCTTAGTTGGAATAGTTGTGTTTCTCTCGATTAGCTTAGTTGCTACACCACCGAGTGTCTCGATAGAAAGTGACAGTGGAGTAACGTCGAGCAGAAGAACATCATTTACCTCACCTGTAAGTACACCAGCCTGGATTGAAGCACCTACTGCAACGCACTCATCAGGGTTGATTCCCTTAAATGGCTCTTTACCCGTCACTTTCTGAACTGCAGCCTGAACTGCCGGAATACGAGTCGAACCACCAACGAGGATTACTTTAGCGATATCAGAGTTAGTTACTCCAGCATCTGCCATAGCCTTCTTCATTGGCTCAATACTTCTATCTACTAAATCGCTTGTAAGTTGGTCAAATCTAGCTCTTGTAAGATCCATATCCATGTGGAGCGGGCCAGCTTCAGAAACTGTGATGAATGGCAGATTAATCTTAGTTGTCTGAGCACTTGATAACTCTTTCTTAGCCTTTTCTGCAGCTTCCTTAAGTCTCTGTAGAGCCATGTTATCTTTTCTAAGATCAATTCCGTGCTCTGCCATGAAGGAGTCAGCTAAGAAGTCGAGAACTGCGTTATCGAAGTCATCTCCACCGAGATGTGTATCTCCGTTTGTAGCTAGTACTTCAAATACTCCGTCTCCTAGTTCAAGCACTGATACATCGAATGTACCACCACCTAAATCGTATACGAGAATCTTCTGTGATCCGTCCGCCTTGTCTAGTCCATATGCTAGCGATGCAGCGGTTGGTTCATTGATAATTCTCTTTACATCGAGTCCTGCAATCTTACCAGCATCCTTTGTAGCCTGTTTCTGTGCATCGGAGAAGTATGCAGGAACTGTGATTACAGCCTCTGAAACCTTTTCTCCGAGGTAAGCTTCAGCATCAGACTTGAGCTTTCCTAATATCATAGCTGAAATATCCTGTGGAGTGTAGCTCTTGCCATCAATCTCTACAGTATAGCTCTCACCCATATGTCTCTTGATAGAAGCGATAGTTCTATCTGGATTAGTTATAGCCTGTCTCTTAGCAGTCTCTCCTACTAGTCTCTCACCATTTTTAGTGAATGCAACTACAGATGGAGTAGTTCTTGAACCCTCTGCATTTGCGATTACCACTGGTTCTCCGCCCTCTAGAACGGCTACACAACTATTTGTTGTTCCTAAATCAATTCCAATTATCTTGCTCATTTTTTTACTTCCTTTCATATAAGAAATCTTAATTTACTAAATTTATGTACACGTCTTTCATGCTATCGCACTACTACTTTGCGACGGTAACCATCGACGGTCTAATGACCTTTCCATTAAGGGTATATCCCTTCTGAAGCACACTGCAAACCTTGTTGCTACCGTACTCCTCACTATCCGCTGTCATAACTGCGTTATGCATGTTAGGATCGAAATCTTCACCCAAAGCTTCAACTTCCAAAAGCCCAGACTTAGTTAACACTCCAAGCAATTGATCAAAGATCAGTTTCATTCCCTTTGCATATCCTTCTACGTCTGCCGAAGCATCGCTTGCGAGTGCTCTTTCGAAATTATCTAGAACCTCGAGTAGTTCAGTTACAATCTTCTCATTTGCATACGCATGGATGTCAGACTTTTCCTTTGCCACTCTCTTCTTGTAATTCTGAAACTCTGCCATCAATCTGATGTATTTTGTATCACCGTTCTCTTCAGCTTCCACTTTCTTGCTATCATCTTCGGCAGCAGTCTCCTCACCATTTCCTTTGGCGTTTTCGGAGGATTTAGGCTGCTCCTCTTTTTGCGGTGCTTTTTCATTTTCTATATTGTCATCTATTGATTCTGATGTTTCAGCCTTAATCTCTTCTGTCACCTTTGTCTGATCTTCAGCTTGATTGATATTAATCTTTTTCTCTTCAGTCATCCTTAATTTCCTTTCCTTCACTTAGTAAGAACGATTTACTGAGGTTCTCAGTTAAGTACTCCATAATTGAAGTAACCTCACTGTAGTTCATGCGTGTCGGTCCGATTACACCAATCTTTCCTATCAATTTACCATCTACGTGATATGTCGCTGTTACTAGAGAACAATCTTTCATCGAAGAATCGCTATTTTCATCTCCTATAGTTACGATTATTCCATCGTCACGCTGAAGCATATCCTTAGCAAATTCATCCTTCTTGCTAACTAGCTCGATAAAAGCTTTCGCCTTATCAATGCTGCTGTACTCAGGAATATTGAATATATTAGTCAAGCCTTCCATGTAGAGATTGACATTGAGCATGTCCTCAAGTGTCTTCATGAAATTAGGCATAATCTTACTTGCCAACGGACTCATCGCTTCGAGGTCAGAATTGAAATCTGCGATAATCGATTTCTTAAGGGCCTCATCTATCGTATTTCCCTTATAGTTATATGTCATCGACTTGCTCAAAACTTCTAGAGCCTCAGGCGTATAAGCAACATCCACTTTAAGCGTAGTATTGTTAACATTACCTGTATCCGAAACTATCATCAACACGATTGTGGCTTCATCTACCGGAAGCAGCCTTATGAACTTTAGCGTGTCACAGTTTGCTGATGGTGTCATCGCAAAGGATGCAAGCTTTGTAATATCCGATAAAAGCTCCGCAGCCTGCTGAAGAGTCTGATTAAACTCAGCCACACTAACCTGCATTCTCTCGTTAATAATCTCTTTTTCCTCTAGTGAAAGATCGTGCTTACTCATTAGACTATTTACATAAAGTCTATAAGCTTTATCAGAAGGTACACGACCTGCCGAAGTATGAGGATGAGTTAAGTATCCAAGCTCTTCTAAATCAGCCATCTCATTTCTAATCGTCGCTGGGCTGACGCCTAATCCATACTTCTTAGCAAGTGACCGCGAACCGACAGGCTCCGCACTTTTAACGTAATCAGTAATAATTGCTTGGAGGATCTGAAGCTTTCTCTTACTTATATCCATTGCTCTCCCTCCTGTCCTCAAGATTTTGTTAGCACTCATTAATACGGAGTGCTAATCACTACACATAGTCTACTATCACAGTCTCAATGTGTCAACACATAAAATGGAATACTATATGTTTTTTTCGTGAAGTACACATCAGCGTATGTTCACACTAAAATAGACCTCGGTCATATGCCGAGGTCTGTCAATATTAATCTCAGATGCTTCTTTTTAGAAGATTACTCTCTTGCCTTTTTGCAACAGTTCTGCTTATTGATGCATTTACGTTATTTGCCCTCATGACCTGCATTCCCAGCAAATATAAACACCATATACTTCACATACACAAATGCTACGAACGCTGTTGCTATAAACGTCTCAGCTAGAACTATGTTGCTTAACCATGAAAGCGGATGCCCCATGAGAGCAGAACATGCCATAGTTTGCTTGGTAGCAATCGCACTGATTACAAATGGGAACGTAAATCCTGCAAAGCTTGGATAGAATTTCTTTAACAATCCAAGGGAGACAACTAGAGAATATACATACAGTACTGTTGCGACTACAAACATCACCATAAGCAGTGTAAAGTTCTTAACCTGAACTGACTGAATGTATGCCGCGATACAAAGGCTCATAGGTGCTGCAAATATCCCACTGAGTGGTTTAACTGGTTCTGGCAGTGGGTGTGCCACATACCTCTTGATAACTATTACCAGAAGCGGTATCAGCGTAACTAGACCAAACCAAAATGTCGCTGCTCCAAATCCAATCTTTTCATACGCAGGTGCAGTAACTCCAGCAACTGCAATTCCTACATATACGATAAACCAGGTCGTGAAAACATTCTTCTGATCGTATTTCAGTAGGAACTTCGCTGTGAAATATACGATTAGAATGACATGTAATACTATAGCGAATATCCAGACAAAGTATGCACCTTGTCCGATAAATGGTTTAACGTATGTGCTGAGTATCATCAGCGCCATAGGGAAAGTAGCTGCCACCCCAGCCATAACAGGAGTATCCAAATCTTCTTTTATTGTACCCGGATATTTTACGAGCTTTAATAGTATTAAGACCAACAAAAATGCTGCCAAAATTCCGCAAACGTTTCGAACTGTCTCCGAATAACTCTGCAGTAGATTCCCGAGGGCAGCCGTTCCGAGCATCACGCCACATATGGGAAAAGGTACTTTCTTAATCATAATCACATTCTCCGTTCTCTACAAAACAAGTATTAAGCTTCTAGCGGTGTAGTTCTAGTCTTGAGATAGTCATCGTGAGAAAGAACTTTGATTTCTCCAGTTGTCTCAATTCCAAGTTCACGCGCGAGTATTTCAGCAGTCTTTGCGGCACACATTCCTGTATAGTAGATGCACTGCGACTTATGACCACCCTGACTCATATCGAACTCCCTTGTGAGAACACGGCAACATGCTGCCTTCTTAGTGTTGTTCTCTCTAAACCAGTCATGAAGTTCATTAGTCATGCTCATACATTTTACAACCTCTGGATCCTTAGGTCCCTTCTGCTGGTCTCTGCCAAAGAACATGCTTATTGCAAGGACACCACCGTTGAGCGCCCCACAGATACATCCTGACTTACCAACGCCGATTGCCATTCCAGAAGCCATCTTGATAATCTCATGTGGAACATCTAGTTCAAAGTTATCCATAATAACTTCCATAACTGCTTCACAGCAGAAGAATCCCTTGCGATATGACTCTTCAGCCTCAGCCTGCACTTTAGCTAAATCAATAGATTTTGCATTTACTTTCATTTTGTTACCTCCAATCATACCTTCAAATGTATCATCAATTTAATACATTCCTAGTAATTGTAACAAAGATAACTTATCAAAACCTAACGAATTTCATCTATATTGACAATTTCAATAATTACTTGGATTATCATGGTCTAAAATAAATAAATTCAATACCTTTTATATTTGGACACTTTATCACATAAAAGCAAAATAGCGACCTCCTAGTGATGGAGATCGCTGAAATTCTAATCATATGGTTATTATATCTATAAATCCAGCATATAAAAGATTTATCTCGATACTGTACAGCGAACGATATAAAGTCCGTCCTGATAAGTATCTACATAGATGTATCCTCTATCATCTACAATACAATCCTCAGCATGTGCGATGTGTGGTCCTGGGAACAGTGTGCCTTCATCGATATCAAACCAAGTGCCTTCTGGGTCTGGTGGCATGAAGTACGCAATTTCTTTAGGAACGAATGGATCCGAAACATCGTAGATGCGAAGACCAGCCTGGAAGTGGCAATTATATACTCTGTCATCTCTGTTCTCTAGGCAGTCCTGTCCGAACGCATCGAACATGTTGTGAGGCCCAAATACAACTCTCTGTCCATCGACGATATTAAAGTTATCACCGTGGCATTTCTTATACTCCTCTGGTACCTCTGGGTATGGGAATACTGAGATGAGCGCTGGGTTCTCCTTATCAGATGTCTCAATAATCCCAATGATGTTCATAGGCTGACTGGTAATCTTGTGGAACATCCCATCCTCTCTATTTTTATCGAAGTACCATGTTCTCTCGCCCTCCGTGGTAACGATAGCAAATGGTCTGTCCCCTAGGGGCATTGCTGTATGCACAGCTGCTCCCGACTGCCCGTTACTGAATGGGGGATTCAGGGAAACATTTCCAAGAAGTCTAGGTCTACTCTTGTCGTGCACATCGATCATGCAAAACCCTACATTAGGAAAAGCTGCATATACGATATCATCCTTTACAGTAATTGCATGTCCATTAGGGAGCTTCATGAATGGTTCAGTACCAACCTCCGGCATGTCAGATGCCTTCTTGTTTCCGAGATACTGTCCATCTGCCCACCAGCTTCCGACTTCAGTCGGATTAGCTGGATCAGAGATATCAACAATTCTTAGGATATATCCTCTGAAATTACGTTTACTACCCATAATATATGCGTAATCCCCACCATTGTAGAAGCTACGATGAACACCCGGACCATCTTCACACTCAAACTGTCCGAGTAGCTTAGGATTTAAAGGGTCTGTTTCTATATCGTAAATCTTGAATCCACCCCAATATGGTTGCTCATGAGTACCGTGGAGAACTCTCAAAGTTCCACCGTAGCAAGCTATTAGCTTACCATCAGCGACCTGCAGCTTAGCAAGGCTCTGACCATCATGAACTTCACCAACCCAGTCTCCTTCAACCCACTTTGCAACCGGATTTGCAGGATCTGTAACATCGACGATATTAAATCCGTTATCACGGAAACAAGCGGTATAAAGATAATATCTGCCATCCTTCGTGCGGTGCATTCCCATCTGAAAACCCGGTTTCTTGTTCAAATCTGAATAACCGACGAACTCAGTGTTTTTAAAAAGCATCTCTTCTCTTCTAGACATGTCACCCTCCTTATATTTTATATATAAATCTCATACTTAACTAATTGATGACTATAGACTATCACTTAAATCAAGCTATTAGAACCCACAAAAAACGAATAGATATCAATGCGTAATTTGCATCGATATCTATCGTTCTTCAACATTTTTGCTATTCATATTCTATGACTATCTAGTCTTTAAAGTGTCCCTGTAGCTCTTCTTTAAATAATTTAATCTCTCTGTTCGGTGCGTTTTCATGCCAAGCCAAGGCGACATTCGCTTTACTGCCTATCCCAATCGAGTGAATTTCCGTTCCACCTCCCACAGCTACCCATTCGTCTGCCAGTATGATGCCTCTTGCATTTTGCACATTTGCAAACATCGACTCGAGATTAGGAACCACTTCGATCTCTGGTATAAAGTTGTACGGTCTAAGATTAAATCCTATGAGTGAGATAATTTCACGCAGCTTTGGATCCTCAGCGACAAACATCTTTACACCCTTTAACTCCTTTGGACTGTTCACCTTCCTGTCTAGAAGTTTATGCGAATAGATTATAGAACGATTAACTTCGGTCACAACTTCATATTTGATTCCCAATCCCGAAGTGCCCTGCATGTAATCATCCAGTGATAACACTGCATCTAGCTGTCCTGACTGAAGCTTGTTCATGAGTGTCTCAAAGCTAAGGCATTCAATCCTAACCGAGAAGTCGTCATATGTCTCGCGGCATTTATCTATTACTTCCGGAAGAAAATGTGATATATTCCACCCGATGTTGTATCCGAGTCTCAGTTCATGCGTCTCGTCCCTAAGCGACTCTCTTGTTTTGGCAAGTTCAGCATCGAACCTCTTAAAAAGACTATAGTATTTCTCACCAGCGAGTGAAAGCTTTATGCTTCTAGAGTTTTCCCTGTCAAATAATATCACCCCTAGTTCATCCTCAAGTCCCTTAATCGCACGACTGACTTGGGATTGTGGCACGTATAGCTTTTCAGCGGCCTTTGTGAAATTAAGAAGCCTTGCTGCTTCTACAAAAGCTTTTATCTGTCTATCGTTCATAGTCTATCTCCGCTTATGTATGTCCTATTTTGACTTTACTTCCTTCCAGCTATCGCTATATAACTTAGTCGTATCAGGGTCGAGATTCTTTAGCAGCGTACAGCGAGCGATCGTCTCCTTGCTAGGAAATAGCGCTGGATTCGAAACGTATTTTGAAGGAATCATCTTAATCGCTGCAGTATTCGGAGTCGTATAATATATATAGTCAAAATTGCGCTTCGCAACTTTCGCTTTGCACATGTAGTTTATGAATCTTTCTGCATTCCTCTTATTACGGGAACTCTTAGGCACAACCCAAGAGTCGATGAAGAACTCCGACCCCTCCTTCGGAACTACAAACTCAATATCTTTATTGAGATCGTGCGTGTAGTTATATTCACCATTCCACACAACACCAATTGCAGCTGATTTATCAGCTAGCAGATCTCTCGCCGAATCATTTGCGTATTTATATACCAGCTTTTTCTGCTCCTTAAGTGCATTCTTCGCCTCTTCGATTTCTTTAGGATTTGTGGTGTTAGGTGAATAGCCAAGTCTGAGGAGCGAGATTGCAAAGGCATCGCGCACACTATCCTGCATAACTATGTTATTCTTAAAATCAGGATCCCATAGTACGTTCCACGAGTCTATATTCTTACCCTTCACCATCTTCTTATTGTATAGAACCCCCGATACACCAACCAGATATGGAACAGAATATTCATTGCCTGGATCATACTCCTCGGCTTTTCTCATGTAGTCCTCATCAAGATTTTTAATGTTCCTAATATTTTTTTTGTCCAATTTCTGCAGCAGATTCTCGCCCTTCATCTTGCTTATCATATAATCGGACGTGCACAATACATCATAGTTCGCAGAGCCATTCTTTATTATAGGGTACATCTCCTCTGCAGTATCATACGTATCCTGAATTACTCTTATCCCAGTATCAGCTTCGAAATCGGCAACAACCTCTGGGTCGTAGTAATCTCCATAGCTGTATACATAAACTTCTCCATTTTCGCCACTTCTACATCCTGTCATTGTAAGCAATAGCAGTAGTAGCAGAGAACCCATTATCAACTTCTTCATGCTCTTTTTAGCTCCTTATCTCTATTCACGTTGACGATCAATAGTGCAACTAGAGCTATCAAAAAAATAATCGTAGATAGCGCATATAGCGACGGTCTGATACCAATCTTCACCTCGCTATATATGAGTGTAGATATAGTGTTAATACCTGCCCCTCTTGTAAAGTGCGTCACCACGAAGTCATCAACGGACATCGTAAACGACAGCAGTGCACCAGAGAGTATTCCTGGCATAAGCTCGGGAAGAACGACCTTTCTAAAAGCATATAAACGCGAGGCTCCCAGGTCCATCGCGGCTTCAAAAAGAGTATCCGTCCTCTTGTTAAGTCTCGGCCGTACTGAAAGTATCACGTACGGGATACAGAACGTAACGTGCGAGAATAGTATCGTCATATAGCCGAGCGATACTCCAAATAGCAGGAACGATAGCATCAGTGAGATACCAGTTACGATATCAGCGTTGAGCATAGGTATGTTGTTCACTGCAAGGAGAGTCTGCTGCGCACCAGGCCTTAGCGACTCAATTCCGAGCACTGCCAAAGTACCGATTACAGTTGCGATAAGTGAAGCTAAGATAGCTATCGAAAATGTATTTACAATAGCTCCCAGTATAAGTCTGCTGTGGAACATCTCCTGGTACCACTTAAGCGAAAATCTCGTAAATACCGACATCGAACGACTCTCGTTGAATGATAGGAATATGAGCGTTAGAATCGGCAGATACAGGAAGAGCATTATTATTATCAAATACATATTTCCGAAGAATTTCTTCATAATAAATGATCCTCCTCTCCGTCGCCAAACTTCTGGACTATAAGCATGCTGACGATGATAAACACCATCATAACTAGTGAAAGTCCAGAGCCTAGATACCAGTTTGAGTTCACAGTAAATTCCTGTTCGATAATATTTCCGATCAGATTAACCTTGCCACCTCCAAGCATGTTAGATATTACGAATGTAGTGAGCGCTGGGATAAAGACCATAGTCACTCCACTTGCAATTCCAGGGATACTGAGCGGGAAGATTACTCTTCTGAACACGTAGAATTTGCCTGCTCCAAGATCATATGCTGCCTCAATCAGGCGATTATCAATCTTGGATACGACGTTATAAATAGGAAGCACCATAAATGGCAGGAAGTCGTATACCATACCTAACACCACTGCTCCAGGTGTTCCCATCATTTCCTGTCTATTTAGTCCTATGGATGTGAGCACAGAATTGATTACTCCCTGTCTCTCGAGGAGAACTTGCCATGCCATAGTTCTGAGCAGGAAATTCATCCACATAGGAAGTATAAAGACGAATATCATAAAACCTTGCTTGCCAAACCTGCTTTCCCTCAAAATTAAAGCCATAGGAAAAGCCAGTACAAGACATACCACCGTGCTCACAACTGAGAGCAGCAGCGACACGGCGAGCGCCTCTAGGTGCTGCGAATTAAACATCGCCGTGATATTATCAAATGTAAAAGCACCGTTTCTATTGGTTATTCCGTAATACGCAATTGTCAAAATCGGGATTATAGTCCCTGCGATTATCCAAATGACGAAAGGTGCTGTATATCCTTTTTTAGATATCAACTTCCTGTGCCTCCTCGTCCTCTGATGTAGGCTTATGCATAATCTGAATATTCTCAGGTCTCACATACATACCTATCGTCTCACCAACTTCATGTGAATCATAATTCTGGAGTAGCCACTCCACCTTACCATCCTCACTCTGCACGAGCATCTCGTAGTGCACGCCGATGAACAGCTTGCTGATAATCTTGCCGTTCATGATGCCTTCTCCATGCTCTCGAATATCTATATCCTCAGGTCTGATTACCGCATCGACAGGCTGTCCAATATTGAATCCATTGTCCCTACCATCGATACATTTAAATACATGACCATCTATCTCAACGAGCTTATCATCCACCATCTTGGCATCGACGATATTGCTATCTCCGATGAAGTCTGCTACAAAAGCATTTTCAGGCTCATTATAAATCTCTTCAGGCGTTCCCATCTGCTGAATGTAGCCATTGTTCATAACGATGACCGTATCCGACATAGTAAGAGCTTCTTCCTGGTCATGAGTAACGAATATAAATGTAATGCCTAGTTCCTTCTTGAGTCTAACGAGTTCGTACTGCATCTCCTGTCTGAGTTTAAGATCAAGAGCCCCTAGTGGTTCATCGAGTAATAGCACCCTAGGCTCATTAACTATCGCACGCGCCATAGCGACCCTCTGCTGCTGACCGCCCGACATCTTGTCGACTCTTCTATTTCCATAACCGTCAAGATTAACGAGTTTAAGCCCGTATGCAATCTTGTCTTTTATATATTGTTCGGATTTACCGCTTACACATAACCCAAAAGCGATGTTCTCCTGCACTGTCATATGCGGGAACAACGCGTAGTTCTGAAATACTGTATTTACATGGCGCTGATTCGGCGGGACATTGGTTATATCCTTACCGTCAAAAATTACTTTCCCTATATCAGGAGTCTCAAATCCTCCGATGATACGCAGGGTAGTGGTCTTGCCACATCCCGATGGTCCCAGCAGCGTTACAAATTCGTTCTCCTTGATTGAGAGCGAGATATCGCTTAGCACCTCGTGTTCGCCGTAGCTCTTCCCTATGTTGTCAAGTCTGATTAACTCGTTCAAAATCTTCCTCCAATGTTGCTGTTGTAAAGCATTATCCTGTAGTCCTAGAAACTAGGCGGCGAACTCACCCATATAATCTCAGCGCCCTTGCCAGAGCTTATAAAATGCTCCTGCTCTGGGTATATATAGAAAGACTCACCCTTTCTCACATGATATGCATCACTGCCTATATGTACATCTATACTACCTTTGATGACGTATCCAAATTCCTCGCCTTCATGAGGATTATCAGGTATCGTGGTGCCACCAGCACCTATGGTCACTCTGATGGGTTCCATATTGTTCTTTTGAGCATTGGGGACAATCCATTCTATAGTACTCTTGTGATGCTCATCTTCCTTTACGAAGTAATCGTCTCTGCTAAATACAACCTGTGGTCTCTCCTTCTCTGAGAAAAATGATGTAAGGTCCGTACCAAGCGATATAACGATGTCTTCTAGTGTTGCAATCGATGGAGATGTTAAATCTCTCTCCACCTGTGAGATAAACCCCTTTGATAGTTCTGCCCTATCTGCGAGTTCCTCCTGCGTGAGTCCACGTTCTATTCTAAGCTCTTTTATCTTCTCTCCGATTTCCATATATAGTCCAATCTAAATGCACTGGCAACCGCAATGTATTCACATATATCAATTAATGTAATATTATTTACTGCCACGCATTATAATAAATAATTAGTTTAGTATTTGTAAACCAATATCAATATTATAATCGCATTAGTTACAGTGTCAATATATTAATCTTAAATCTCGATATATTAAACAACGTATCTCGACAAATAAAAAACCCCAGTCCTCTCAATAGAGATTTCTGAGGTTAATTATCTATATGTAGTATCTATATAGATACATGATACTACTTCTCAATATTATGTAGCATTTGCATTATCGATTCATCCAGAGCCGTGGTATCAGCGAACTCGATGCGCCCTTGATCGCTGAGCGTAGCAAGATCAGGATTGATAGGGAGCTTTGCCAAAACCTTGAGGCCATTCTCTGATGCGATTTCATCAACGTGACTCTTTCCGAAGATTTCGTACTTCTTTCCGTTATCTGGGCACTCGAAGTAACTCATATTCTCAACGAGCCCTAAGATTGGGACATTCATCATCTTCGCCATCTTTACCGCCTTCTCAACTATCATGGAGACGAGCTCCTGCGGTGAAGTAACTACGATAATCCCGTCAATCGGAAGCGACTGGAACACGGTAAGAGGAACATCTCCTGTTCCTGGTGGCATATCGATGAACATCACATCGAGATCTCCCCATGCAACATCCGTCCAGAACTGCGTTACAGCTCCAGCAATTACAGGACCTCTCCAAACCACGGGATCACTTTCGTTTTCTGTGAGCAGATTAAGTGACATGACCTTAATCTCTGATGCGCTCTTGCCAGGAATAATTCCTATCTCACTGCCGTAAGCCTTATCATGTATACCGAACATCTTTGGAATTGAGGGGCCTGTGATATCAGCATCCATAACTCCAACCTTGCATCCGTTTCTATTAGCTGTTACAGCAGATAGCGCGGTAACCATCGACTTACCGACTCCACCTTTACCACTAACAACGGCTATAACCTTCTTTACACTGCTATGCTCATTTAGCTTCTCATGACCAACATGTGCATCGCCCTCTCTAGATGGGCAGCTAGATCCGCAGCTTGAACAATCATGGCTGCAGGATTCAGGTGTCTGCATATTATCTGCCATTTCACTCCTCCTATATATCAAATTATTTATATGTTAATCGTGCTCATATATTGTACTACAAATTCAGAAAATCCTAAACGTATTCCTGACCGTTAATCCTATCAACATAATTACAAGCCTTAGTTGCAGCGATAGATCCGTCAGATACTGCGGTAGTTAACTGCTTTAAATCCTTTGATCTCCCATCACCAGCAACGAACACACCAGGGGTGTCTGCTTCACAAGACTCCCCGATTTCGAAGTATCCCGCTTCATCGGTTGCAACAAGGTTTACAAAAGGCTTCCCATTAGGAATCTTCCCGATTGCTACGAAAAGAGCACTAACAGCAATATCTCTAGTCTCGCCTGTCTCGTTGTTTTTAACAGTAATAGACTCTAACGCCTTATCGCCATTTACACCTACAACATTGCTGCTCATCACAAATTCGACATTATCAAGTGCCTTGAGTTCATCTACAACCGCCTGCTCTGCTCTGAACCTATCTCTTCTGTGAATTATAGTAACCTTTGAGCAGATGTTAGCGAGGAATGCTGCATCCTCAACGGCAGTATTTCCTCCGCCGTATACTGCTACTTCCTTGTTTCTAAAGAACGCACCATCGCACACAGCGCAGAAAGAAATTCCACGGCTAATCAGACCATCTTCTCCAGAGATTCCCATCTTTCTATTATCAAGTCCAGTAGCAAGAACAACAGCTGTAGCTTCATATTCGTCGTTGTTACCCTTAATTTTAAAAGTCCCGCCCTCATTTTTAGGAGCAATAACTTCAGATATTTCGTCCATGATGATTTCTGCACCGAACGACTCAGCCTGTGCCTGAATCTTCATTGCATATTCAGCACCATTCATCCCTTGTGTTGCAGGAAAGTTATCTATAGAATCGGTAAAAGTAATCTGTCCTCCTATAAGTCCACGTTCGATAATAGCCGTTGACTTGCCAGCTCTAGCTGCATAAATTCCAGCAGTAAGTCCTGCAGGGCCTCCGCCAATGATTGCAACATCATACTTGTTTCCCATCTCTAGTACCTCCGTATAATTTATTCCTTATGTCTATATTCTTGCGATTGACTTATATCACATCTCTATAATCTTAAGTTCATTATAACTCACTAACTTCCTAGATTATGAATATTCTGTGATTTTTAATTTTGTACAATCTAATTTTACAGCCTACCACTATCGTAATTTTATTGGCTTAATCTTGAATTATCTCATAACTAGTAGTATATTATTAGCAGGCATTACTAGAGAGTGCTAATAATACACGCTAGATAATCTTATGAAAGAAGGTTTTGATATGGAAAAAATGAAATTTAAAGCGGAGTCGCAGCGGCTCTTAGATATGATGATTAACTCTATCTACACTAACCGTGAGATATTTATGAGGGAGCTTATCAGCAATTCTAGCGATGCGATTGACAAGCGTTACTATAAGGAAGCTGAGGATGGCTGCACAGGAAAATCTAGAGATGATTATGAAATCAGGATTGCTGCTGATAAAGACGCAAGAACTCTAACCATCTCGGATAATGGAATCGGCATGAGCAAGGAGGAGCTCGAGAACAACCTTGGGATAATCGCAAATAGCGGGTCGCTCAAATTCAAAGCAGAAAACTCTGAATCGATGAAGGATGTAGATATCATCGGTCAATTTGGTGTTGGCTTCTATAGTGCCTTTATGGTTGCTAAGAAGATTCAGGTAATTTCTAAGACTTACGGTTCTGACCAGGCATATATATGGGAGAGCGAAGGTGCCGAAGGGTTCACAATAGATAAGGCGGAGCGCGCAAATATTGGGACTGACATAATAATATATCTTAGGGACGATACTGAAGACGATAAATACTCCGAGTTTCTTGAGGAGTTCAGAATCAGAGGAATCATCAAACGGTATTCCGACTACATCCGTTATCCTATCGTTATGAATGTTACAAAGGAGCGTCAAAAGCCAGCCTCTGAAGAAGAGATGAATGCCGATGATTATAAGCCTGAGTATGAGACTTATACAGAGGATGAAAAGCTCAACAGCATGGTGCCTCTATGGAAGATGCAGAAAAGCGAAATAACGGAAGAACAGTATAGTGACTTCTACAAAAAGACATACATGGCTTGGAGTAATCCACTAAAAGTAGTGCACACTAATGTTGAAGGTGTAATCTCATATGATGCGCTATTATTCGTGCCTAGCGAGGTGCCTTATAATTACTATAACAAGGACTTTAAACCAGGACTTCAACTCTATTCAAATGGTGTATTAATCATGGATAAGTGCGAGGATCTTCTGCCAAGCTACTTTGGATTTATAAGTGGTCTAGTTGATTCTCCAGACCTGTCTCTAAATATCTCGAGAGAGATGTTACAGCAGGACAGACAGCTTCGCGCAATTGCACAGCGACTAGAAAAGAAACTTCTGCAGACTTTTGAAGAGATACGCGATAAAGAACGTGAGAAATATGAAAAGTTCTTCGATAACTTTGGAATTCAACTCAAATATGGAGTGTATGATAAATTCGGAGCAGATAAGGATAAACTAAAGGATCTACTTCTATACTACAGTAGCACTACTGATAACATGACTACACTTAAAGACTATGTTTCAAGGATGACTGAAGATCAAAAATACATATACTATGCCGCTGGTGAATCAAAAGGTAAAATTAAGATGATGCCTCAGATGGATTTCTTTGAAGATAAGGGATATGAGGTCCTTTACTGCACAGATAATATTGATGAATTTGCTTTTATGGCGATGAGAGAATATGATGGCAAAGAATTTAAGAATATCTCTGACAAGGATTTAGGATTTGAGAAAACCGAAGAGGAAGTAAAAGCTCAAGCGGATAAAAACGAAGCGGCTAAGAACACACTCGATGCAATAAAAGATGCTCTAGGCAACAAGGTATTGTCAGTAATTCTATCTACCAGACTCAAGAATCACCCTGTATGCTTCGCAACATCTGACGGCGTATCTATTGAGATGGAAAAGATTCTCAAGGCTCAAGCAGCAATGTCAGGAAATAAGGAGCTATCAGGAGTTGAAGCTGATAAAGTCCTCGAACTTAACGGAGACCTGCCGTTCTTTGATGCGATTAAGAAAGCTGTAGAAGCTGGAGACAGTGACAAAGTAAGCGATTATGCAAATCTCCTATATGATCAGGCGCTTGTGCTCGAAGGTATGCCGGTTGAAGATCCACTAGCATTTGGAGAAAGGATTTGCAAGCTTATGAAGTAGTTATTACACCTGTCAATTAATATCATGTTGGCAGTGCATACAATTCTAGTAGTAAATTTCAACACACACAATCTCTGTGTAAAACAAGACCGTGGCTTTACAGCCACGGTCTTTATTATTTGCTTCATCTATCGGATAGCCGACAAACAGGTTTTACTTTCCTGCCTGTACAGACTTGATTGCTGTGAACATTCCACCCATCATTGCATCTAGGAAGTCAACATTGTTGTTGATATCTGTTGTCCACTCACCCTTATCGTTCTTTGTACAGTTGATAGTAACTGTCTTCTTATAGGACTTATCCTTTACGTTATTTAGATTCTGGAACATCAGATTGTAAACATAATCCTTAACATCTGTCGATGTTGTAATCTTTCCGCTCTTAGCGTCAGATACTACGGTATCATAAGTAGTCTTGTAAGCTGCACCGAAGTCGTATGTCTTAATCTCAACCTTTACAGTTGCTTTCTTACCACTAACCTTTTCGTCCTTTACTTCATAATCGAAGTCCTGAACCTTCTTGATGAACTTGTTATACTCTTTTCCATACTTCTGTTCTAGAGTTTTGTCATTAAATAGCTTAGAAACATTAGAAGAAGTCTTCTCAGTCTTAATCTGTTTTAGATTATCTTCAACAACGTTCTTTGGTGACTTTCCGCCACAAGCTGTTAGCGCAAACATAACTAACACAAGCATGCTCACAATAAGTAGTGTCTTTTTCTTCATTATAGTTCTCCCTTTCGTTACTATTTTATCGCCTTTCGGCACTCTCCATTAAACACTGTTATACCGTACTTGTCAAGTGCGGATAATAATACTGATGCGAATTTCCTTGAGATTTCAAGTTTATCGCGGTACTCTGCCAAAGTAAATCCTTCTGGCTTTTCAGTTCCCAGTTCACGCCCAGCAGCAACTGCCACATCCCACGCATTGGTATCAATGTAGTAGCTTGCATCGAGTTTAAAGATTTCCCCTTGTGATGCTAGTTCAGTTTGAATGGCACTAGCGATATTCTTATCACCGACGAATTCATATATATATTCATTTTTAATCGTCTCAACTCCAGCTTTATCATACATTTTTTTAATCTCGTCCATCAGAGCAAGCTGTTCATTTGAGAACTCAACCTTGAAACCTGCAAGCGATATTGTCTTCTCCTTGTCCTCGAGCATCCCCGAATCTAAGAACTTAGAAATAATCGCTTGCCCCAACTTATCGTCCTCAATATGTTGATACTCTTTGATCCTGCTGAGTAGCTCTCTCTTAGGGATTCCATCTACCATAGGATTCTGGCTATGATACTCTTCGATTATTTTTGAAACAGTATCTTCGAGTATTTTTAGTTTCTCTTCACTTACGATAGAGCCGTCTGCTAGTATTATCACCTTACCTTTATCATCAAGCGATTGGACCGCTTGTTTTATTTCAGCAGCCGTGAGTCCAAGCTCATGCCCAAGCTCATGCTCTTTGTAATACTTCCATTTCCCGGCCTTTAGGTGAATGATGTCTTCTATATCGCCGGCAGCAAGAACCCGAAAGTCAGCTAAGACATCGTCGCGGTTTCTCTTATGCTTCTCTGGATTTGCATCAAGCACTCTGCCGCCACCCACCGTGATAACTGGCGAGTAGAATCTGACGATAAACTTATCTCCTCTCCTTACAGCCACTGGTTCTTCGAGCCTTAGCTGCACAGATGCCTTATCTCCGCTCACCATAACATCGCGGTCCATTATAATAACCTTCGCTATAACTTCCGTACTACCAGTATAGAAGTGAACTCTGCTGTTATTTAGTATTTGTCTGTCACTGCTCTTAAAAACGCTCATCTCCACATCGAGCATATTGGTTACCGTAACTGCACCTGATGCAGCTAGCACAGAGCCTCTAGTCACATTTTCCTTCTTGATACCAGATAGATTCACTGCCGTTCGCTGTCCAGCAAATGCTTCATCAGTATCGTTACCATACGTCTGTACACCTCTCACCTTTACTGGTATATCGTCAGGGTATATGTTCATCTCATCATTGAGTTTTAATACACCATCCACAAGAGTTCCAGTTACTACGGTTCCAAATCCCTGCATTGAGAAAACTCTATCTATTGGAAGCCTGAATAGCTCCGGCTCCTCGTGCCTCTTCGACTCACGGTCGCACTTCTTTATTATTTCTTCTTTTAGAACACCAATGTTCTCTCCGGTCTTGGAAGAAACTGCTATCAAGGGTTTCCCCTCAAGAAAAGAGCCCTTAAAATATTCCTTTACATCCTCGACCAGCATCCCAAGCCACTCCTCATCTACCATATCCTTTTTGGTGATGGTTATGATACCATCATTGATGCCGAGCGCTTGCAATATTTCAAAGTGTTCTTTAGTCTGAGGCATGATACCCTCATCTGCCGCAACTACGAATAACACGAAGTCAATCCCACCGATTCCAGCAAGCATGTTTTTGATAAACTTTTCATGACCTGGAACATCAATCACCCCGATATTATATCCCGCATCATTATCTATGTGCGCAAACCCGAGCTCGATGGTGATTCCACGCTTCTTCTCTTCGGATAGTCTATCTGTATCAATCCCAGATAGGGCTTTAATCAGCTGCGTCTTGCCGTGGTCGACGTGACCAGCTGTACCAATAATTACATTCTTCATCTATTCCACTTTCCTTAGTGCTGCTGCGATATCATCGAGTTCCCGTTCAAGCACAGTTCTAACTGAGAACAGCAGCTCATCCTCATGAATCCTTGCGATTACAGGAATTTCATGCTTTCTGAGCAATCTCTCGAGCCCCTTTGTCGTCACCTCAGCAGATGTTACAGATACTGCAACACCTGGTAAGAATACCATTGGCGCAGAGCCACCGCCAATCTGATCATCTGCATCAACAATTTTTACATTGAGCTTGCTATTTGCCGTGCGAATCTTGTCAGCTAACCTCATAGCCTTTTCGAGCAGAACTTCCCTGGATGTCGTAATCATACGGAGCACTGGGATATCACGCATAGCAACTTTTGTATCCCTATATTTCTTTAGCGTCTCTTCCATCGCTGCAAAAGTCATCTTATCCACTCTAAGTGCACGTGCCAAAGGATGTTTCTTCATCTTCTCGATATACTTTCGCTTTCCAGCGATAATCCCAGCCTGCGGACCACCTAGTAGCTTATCACCACTGAACAGGATGACATCAATTCCCGTATCTAGCGACGCAGGAACATTAGGCTCATCTAGCCCGTACTCAGCGAGGTTCACCATGAGCCCATTACCCATATCGAAGATTACCGGAAGGTCATGCTCCTTACCAATAGCTACTAGTTCATCTAGTTCAGCCTCTTCAGTGAAGCCCATAATCTTGTAGTTGCTAGTGTGAACCTTCATGAGTGCGCCAGTGTTTTCATTGATTGCCTTTTCGTAATCACTAGGCTTAGTCTTGTTGGTGGTTCCAACTTCATGCAGGGTCGCACCACTCTGCTCCATGATGTCAGGAATTCTAAAAGCTCCACCGATTTCAACAAGTTCACCTCTCGATACCACGACCTCGTGTCCTTCCGCCATAGTAGACAGCACAAGCATCGTAGCGGATGCGTTATTATTGACGATCATGACATCCTCAGCACCCGTAAGTTCAACCATAAGATCTTGTAAAATATCATGCCTTGACCCACGCTTTCCGAGCTTCACATCGTATTCGAGATTCGAATATCCTCGCGAAACCATCTCTACATTGTGTACCGCATCCTCACAGAGTGGTGCTCTGCCGAGGTTTGTATGCAGAATAGTTCCAGTAGCGTTGATAATTCCGTGCAGATGATTCACTTCGTCCGCCTCGAGTCTATCCTTAATCTCATCAACGATGCACGAGATGCTTAGTTTCTTTATATCATAATGATCTAGCTCATCATCGCCTAGGGCAAGAATCTTAGCACGCACCTCATCTATAACCTTCCTAGTCATAGATGTTACAACATCTCTTCCACTCTTTTCGAAGGCATTAGAAAAGAGGTGCTCTTTAAGCACCTCATCTATCTTCGGAATCTGTCGTAAAACTTCATTTCTTTTCATATTATCTATTACTCCCATGCAAGCTTAAATGGCGGGAGTGCGTGGGAATCGAACCCACCCGAGAAGGTATCAGCTCCTCATATCGGTTTTGAAGACCGTAAGGCACACCAGCACCTATCCACCCCCAAGTTACATACTTTGTCATTATATCATCAAAGTTATTGTCTATCAACAGATAGTTGAGTGTATACGTTCTCTTCACGAATACCGTAGCAGGAATTAACGTATTTAATCATAAAGCATTAGATATCACTTTATATACAGCACCGCATGTATATAAATAAACACCCCATCAACTATATAACAGCTTTATGATATAATGAAATTCAACACTAATTTCTAATAGTATAAACATTATCTCATGGGAGGCTTTTGATGATTTATCTAGATAACGGTGCAACTTCCTTCCCAAAACCACAGGAAGTCGCTGATGCAGTCTATGAATATATGACTAAGGTCGGAAGCAATATCAACCGAGGTGGTTACGAAAAAGCTTATTCGGCCGCCGAAGTAGTTCTCGAGACCAGAGAGATGATTGACTTGATGATGAATGGATATGGTGAGCGCAATGCAATATTTACGCCTGGCAACACCTATGCACTCAACTTTTTGATAAAGGGATTGGCTCGTAAAGGAGATAAATTCCTCACCAGCCACATGGAGCACAATGCAGTCTATAGACCGCTACACCAACTCCAGGAAGAGGGAGTAATTCAGTATGAATGTATGCCTTGCAACGATTTGGGACAGCTCGAGCTCGCTAAAGCTCTAGAAATGATTACTCCAGATATCAAGGCTGTAATCATGCTTCACGCTTCAAACGTGAGTGGCACCATACTCCCCATCGAAGAGATTGGAAGAAAATGTCACGAGGAAGGCGTAATCTTCATCGTAGATGCGGCACAAACTGCAGGAAACACTCCGATTGATATGCAGAAGTGCCATATTGACGGACTTACTGTTCCAGGTCACAAGTCACTTCTCGGACCACAAGGAATTGGCGCTATGCTTATCAATCCCGAAATAAAAGATGACATCATTCCTGTAATTTCAGGTGGAACCGGAAGTCACTCGGATATGGCTGATATGCCTTCTGAACTTCCAGATAGATTTGAAAGTGGCACTCTTAATTTACCTGGTATCTATGGTCTTCATGCAGCGCTTAAGTGGTTACAGAAGCATTTTGATGAAGTCCATGATCACGAGAAAGCCCTTACCGCTAGGATGCTGGAGGGACTTGCTAATATAAAAGGAGTAAGGCTTGTCGGACTGCCTACTATCGAAGGAAGAGTGAGCGTAGTCTCTATCGATTTTGCAGGGGATGATAATGGTATATGTGCCTTTAACCTTGAACATACGTACGGCATCAATACGAGAGTTGGTCTTCACTGCGCACCACTTGCACACGAGTCACTACATACGTTCCCAGAAGGAACTGTTAGATTCTCAATCGGGCCATTCAATACAGAGGAAGAAATCGATGTAGCACTTAGGGCTATCGAAGAAATTGCTGAAACAAGCAATCTATAGATATTTTGCAATGCGCTTTGATTATTAACGCATCATGATTTAACTAAATTCAATAATAGAAAGAGGAAAAGGATAATGAGCGATAAAGAAAAGAAATCTTGCTGTGCCATACCTATGGCACTGGAAGATGTAAAACTTACAGAGATGACTGCCGCTGGCGGATGAGGTGCTAAGGTAGGACCGGGAGTCCTAAGCGATATATTGTCTAAGCTACCTAAAATTCGTGATGAGAGAGTTCTGGTTGGATTCGATAGCAGCGATGATGCTTGCGTGTACAAAGCTAGTGATGATCTCGCTATCATCAACAGCATCGACTTCTTCCCACCAATTGTCGATGATCCGTATATGTTTGGACAGATTGCCGCGGCAAACTCACTTAGTGATATCTACGCGATGGGCGGAACACCCAAGCTGGCGATGAACCTACTCACTTTCCCAGAAAAGCTTCCAATAACCGCTGTTGAAGCTATTCTTAAAGGCGGAAACGATAAGGTGAACGAAGCTGGTGCTATGACGACTGGCGGACACAGTATAAACGACAAAGAGCCAAAGTATGGACTTAGTGTAACTGGTTTTGCTCATCCTGACGACATTTTGAGCAACAGTGCTTCTGAAGGTGACTACCTTGTAATAACCAAGAAAATAGGTTCTGGGGTGCTCACCAGTGCCGAAAAGGTAAACCTTTTAAGTGAAACGGAGAGCAAAGCGCTAAGCGAAACTATGGCCGAGCTTAACAGGTATGCTTTTGAGGCAACTGCAGGCGTGAAGGTTGACGGGTGCACAGACATAACCGGATTCGGACTACTTGGTCATGGGGCAGAGATGGCAAAGTCCGGAGATGTGACCCTTGAGATCTTTACAGAAAGAGTTCCTCTCATGGATAGAGTGCTTGATTTCGCTTCGCAGGGAATTCTTCCTGGAGGCGCTCACAACAATATGGCATATTTAGAGAAGGATGTAATGGACTACAGTGTAGGATTAAAACAAGCTCAGATTGATATGCTGTACGATCCGCAGACTTCAGGTGGACTGCTCCTCGCAGTTAAGGAACCTGAGCTTGAGAGACTTCAGTATCAGCTCGGAGAGAAGGGCTGCGAAAACGCAGTGATTGGAAGGTTCAAGAAGCATACATCACATTATATTGAAATCTTGAACAAGTAAACTATATTACTATCTATCAACTTTTGGAAACTTTGACAACAAAACTCTACATAAAATAATAGCAGGAAGCGAATTATATCGTCTTCCTGCTTTTTTACAATTTATTTTAATTAACTAGCCTTCAAAGCATCCTACTTGTGGTTCTCTGCATTCTCAAGCACGAACTTCCTAAAGGCCTCTGCAACCGGCGAAAGAAATACATTCTTAAGAGTAATCATATAGAAGCTACGAAGTTTGTCAAAGCCATCAATCTTGAGAACCTTAAATTCGTCTGACCTTACTACCTTATTAACGGTTTTCTCGGAAAGTATCGATGCACCAACATTATTTGCAACAAGGCGCATAATCATGTTAAGGTCATTAGTTCTAGAAATCACTCTAAAGTTATTCTTATCAAAACCCTTAGATGCAACCGTATCCTCGAAGGACTTACGAGTTGCAGAACCGTTTTCTCTCCAGATAAGTGGGAGCTTCGACATCTCTTCTAGAGTAATTATATCCTTATCAGTTTCATACGACCCTGGAACTAGCAGTACTGGGCGGTCATGGAAGATTTCATGAACTTCAATGCCTGGCTCAGCAACGTACTCGCCTACAAATCCGATTTCACCACGTCTCTCAAGAAGGCTTTCAACAGTTGCCTTACTGTCATTCATCTCAATATAGAACTGAGTGAAAGGATGGGCACCTGTAAACTTGCGGATAATCTCAGGTAGAAATGCGATCCCTGGTACTGTCGAAGTCTGGAGTTCCAAAACTCCATCCAGGTTATCATCGCCATTATCAAGCGCTTCAATAGCCTGCGCTCTCGCATTTACCATCTCGACAGCATACTGATAGAACTTCTGACCATGAGGTGTCATCTCAACAGTCCTGCCCTTTCTGTCGAGCAACTTTGTGTTGAGTTCCTTCTCAAGCGAACTGATATGAGTACTGATTGTTGGCTGGGTAAAGAATGTCGCATCTGCCGCACGACTAAAGCTCTTAAACCTAACAACATTTACAAAAGCTTCAATTTGCTTAAAATCCATCTTTCCTCCACTAACCCTTAATCAAAAAGGAGCGCCTCGCTAATGAAACACTCCTGTTAGCTACTGTAAATACTATATTATTTGTAATTTCGTGTCAAATAAACAGCATTATGTATGGGTTTGCTATTGAAAAATTCTATTCTACACCGATAAGATTAGCTTTTTTTATACCTTCTGTCTCCCTCATGTCGAGTATGAGCTGCTCAAGACCGCATGTTGCATCATCCATATTAAGAGCTATCATGATAGTCGCAATGTTACTTACAGGTGGACTCTGGTTGATAGTCCATATGCTGTACGAATGACTAGCAATCACGCGAATCAGCTTCTCTAGCACACCTGTTTCATGGCGTAGCTGCATAGAGATAATCGCTCTCTTGCTCGTCTTCTTGGCGCTGAGTTCCATCACGTAATCCTTATATTTGTAATACGTACTACGTGAAATCCCCACTGTACGCACCGCTTCGCTTATATCCTGGACCTCTCCTTCTGCAAGCAGCCTGCTAGCCTCAACAACCTTCTCAAAGTATTCAGGAAGAATTTTCTTATCTACTATTAGATACCTGCTATCCACCTTCTACTCCTTGCCTTCACTAGCATACTCCACAACTTTATCCTTCATCTCGTCAACGTCGATAATGTCCTTATGCTTAACTTCTCTCTCAAATATTGCACGAAGCGGACTTGGGATTTCGGTTCCTGTAAGCTCCGATAGTCTCTCCATATCAGCTCTATCGTCTCCTGATGCATCCTCTCCAAGTGCCGCGAGTACAGCACTCGTAAACTTGTATGGTGAAGCAGTTGATAGAACCACATTCTTTGTTTGTATCCCACCATCTCTCAGATACTTGTCTGATGCAGCCCATGCAATTGCAGTATGCGTATCCATGACGTAGCTTGCATCCTTGAACAGTCTGCCGATAGCAGCTGAACCCTCTTCATCCGAGCATGCATAGCCTACAAAATCACTCTTAATCTTAGATAGTTCATCCTCGCTTATCTGATATTCTCCAGTTTCAGCAAGAGACTTCATGTACTCCTTAGTCTTATCGGCACCGCACACGAAGAATAGTAGCCTCTCAAGGTTACTTGATACGAGAATGTCCATAGACGGTGATGAGGTCTTGTAAAATTCCCTCTTCTTATTGTAATGACCCGTCTCGAGGAATTCTGTAAGAACATCGTTCTTGTTAGAAGCGCAAATCAGTTTTCCAACTGGAAGCCCAATCTGCTTAGCGAGGTATCCAGCCATGATATCTCCGAAATTACCGGTCGGAACTGTATAATCGACTGCGTCACCTAGCTTAATCTCTCCCTCATCCACTAGACTCTTATAAGCTGCAAAGTAATAAACTATCTGTGGAACGAGTCTTCCGATATTGATTGAGTTAGCACTTGACAGAGAAACGCCTTCACAAGGCTTAGGAATCTCTTGGAATAATCTCTTAACTCCAGTTTGAGCATCGTCGAAGTTACCTCTCACCCCGAATGCTTTGGTGTTCGCACCAGACTGAGTTACCATCTGTAGTCGCTGTGTCTCAGATATACCCTTATTTGGGTAGAATACGGCTATTCTAATGCGAGGAATATCTGAGAATCCATGAAGCGCCGCACTACCAGTATCACCGCTCGTCGCGGTTAGTATCAGGATCTCATCCTGAAAATCATTGAGCTTCGCCGCCTCTGACATGAGGTTAGGAAGTGCGGAGAGTGCAACATCCTTAAACGCACAAGTAGGACCGCAGAAGAGCTCCAATATATACCTGTCATCTACACTTACTAGCGGTGTGATTTCCTCAGCTGTGAACTTATCCTTATAGCTTCTCTCAACGATAGCATCTATCAGCTCTTCTCCATAGTCGGGGAAGAATTTTCCAAACACCTTCTTGGCCATGCCGCGGTAGTCCTCGGCTATCACTTCCTTGTAGTCTAGCTTTAGTTCAGATAAATCTTCAGGAACGTAAAGACCTCCGTCCTTGGCAAGTCCATAAAGTACCGCCTGCGACGAAGAAACCTTGTGATTCACATCTCTTGTGCTTATATAATTCAACATTTTATCTCTCTTTTCTGTTGCGTATTTTGTGTTTTTATGATACATTATTCCTCATAGGAATACAAGTGTTTTTCATACAAGGACACTTCGTGCAAAACCCTGGACATAGAGAGAATCAAGAGAGAGGATTAAAGAGTATATAAATATGAAGATTGCAATTCTCGGATACGGAGTAGTCGGAAGCGGTGCATACGAGGTCGCACAGACTGCTCATAATATAGAAGTAAAACGCGTTCTCTACAAGAGATCGATAGATGAGCTCGGAGATGTAGTGACTACCGAGTACGAAGATATTTTGAAGGATGAGGAGATTGAGCTAGTTGTAGAGTGCATCGGAGGTCTTCACCCAGCATATGAGTATGTATCCGCTGCTCTTAAGAGTGGTAAGCATGTAGTAACACCTAACAAGAACCTGGTTGCTGCATACTGGGATGAGTTGCATGAACTCGCTAATGAGAACGGAGCTGAATTCCGCTACACAGCATCTGCAGGTGGAGGTATACCGTGGCTTTTCAATCTAAGGCGTCAGTCTAGAAGCGACGAGATACTGTCTATAAGCGGAATCGTTAATGGCACATGCAATTACATTTTGGATACTATGCATAACGAGCCAGTTGATTTCACAGAGGTTCTTGCAAAGGCGCAGGATCTCGGCTATGCGGAGAAGGACCCGACGACAGATATTGGAGGTTTTGATACACAGCGCAAGTGCGTGATTTCAGCGAACCTCGCCTTTGGCACAAGTATTTCCGAAGGAGATGTACCTGTGTTCGGAATTCAGAATATCACAGCTGGAGACATCAAGTATTTTAATGAACACGGATACACTTGTAAGCTGCTCATGAATGCAGGTCAGACCGAGGCTGGTGCTTACGCATACGTTGAGCCTACCCTTGTTGGCAGAGGCGCACTTGAGTCCAGCGTTCCAGCGAATAACAACCTCATCAGCCTGACGGGTAATCACATCGGAACACTCAGTTTCTACGGACAAGGTGCTGGCAAGTACCCTACCGGAACTTCAGTGATTCAGGATGTGCTGGATATTGAAAACGGCTGGAAATTCTCAGGTAATAGAGAGAAGAAAGATATCTCAATAGATAACAGCCTTGAAGCTCATAGATATTACGTAAGGGAAAACGGTTCATGCAAGATTATCGAGCCACTAAGCGTTGCCGAGGCGCACAGATTAGCCTCCGAGAGCAGTGACGAGCATTTCTTCATGGCAGGAATAAGGGAGTAAATATATACTGATGATTAAAGTTGCAAAGTTTGGCGGCTCATCGCTCAGTGATGGTGCGCAGTTTGCCAAAGTAAAAAATATAATTGAACAGGACCCTAGTCGCAGAGTGGTAGTGGTTTCGGCACCAGGTCGCCGCACTTCGGACGATAACAAGGTAACAGACCTTCTATACCTAGTGAAAGCACACATCAAGTACGATGTATCTTATGACAGTATATTTGAGATGATTGAGCAACGCTATATGGATATCCGCTCTGAATGCGGCCTGTCACTTGACCTCGATCAGGAGTTTGAGATTATCAGAGGCAAGCTCAACAAGAATATATCCATGGACTACCTAGCATCGAGGGGCGAATTCCTCAATGCTAAGCTTATGGCTGAATATCTAGGATACCAGTTTGTGGACTCCGCAGACCTCATCAGCTTCAAGTATAACGGCGATGTAGACACGGAGAAAACAGAGCAGAACTTCAAAGAAATCTTCGATGTGTATAACAAAATCGTAATTCCGGGATTCTACGGAAGCCTTCCAAATGGTGATATCAAAGTGTTTTCCCGCGGAGGTTCCGATGTATCAGGAGCAATCGCAGCGGCTTCACTCGACGCAGATGTATACGAGAACTGGACCGATGTCAGCGGCATCCTGATGGTAGATCCTCGCATAGTTGAAAATCCAAAGAGTATCGCTCGCGTGACTTACGCAGAGCTCAGAGAGTTATCTTACATGGGAGCTGCAGTTCTTCACGAAGATACAGTGTTCCCCGTACGAGCTAAGGACATTCCGCTCAATATCAGAAACACTAATGAACCTGAAAATCCTGGAACGATTATCCGCGAGAGCTTCGGTGAAGAGAGTCCTGAAGAGAGTAATAGATTCATCACCGGGATTACCGGCAAGCGTGATTTCTCCCTGATCAAGATAGCAAAGGGCAATATTGGCGAGAATCTAAATACGCTTCGTAAGGTTCTCAATATCTGCGAACAGCACGATGTTCCCATCTCTCAGATTCCAAGCGGTGTTGACAGCTTCTCGATCATCACGCCATCATCTAAGCTCGAACAGTGCAAGTACGATGTGCTTGCAGCCATCAAGAAAGAATGTGGAATCGATGCTGAAATCGATCAAGGCATCAGCATGATTGCTATCGTAGGTAGACAGATGGCATATAAGACTGGAATCTCAGGCAAGCTGTTCGGAGCACTCGGTGATAACAAAATCAATATTCGAATCATCGAGCAATGTGCAGATGAGATCAATATAATGATCGGCGTGTTTAACGAGGATTTTGAAAAAGCAATTCGCGTACTCTATGAGAGCTTCGCAAAATAAAAATGAAAGGAGTTTGGGATCAGATTGATTCCAGTAGATAGGATATGAAAGAATACAGATTAGGAATACTCGGTGCTTCGGGTGCCGTTGGACAGGAGATGCTCAAGGTGCTTCAAGAAAAGGATTTCCCTCTATCAGAGCTCAGACTGCTCGCAAGCAAGAGAAGTGCAGGCAAAGAAGTCGTTACCGAGAAGTACGGAACAGTCGTGATTCAGGAGGCAACCGATGATGCATTTGCAGGCCTTGACTTCGTGCTAGGTGCTGCGGAAAACGATATTTCAATTAGATTTACCGATGCAATTAAGTCCTCAGGGGCTACATATATTGATAATTCCAGTGCATATAGACTCGACGATAGCGTGCCTCTAGTTGTTCCAGAGATCAATCCAGAGGACGCTTTTAAGCACAATGGAATTATTGCAAATCCAAACTGCTCGACTATAATCACATTAGTAGCTATAAACGCAATCAATAAGCTATCCCCTATCAAGGGACTCTATGCTTCAACATACCAGGCTGTGAGCGGAGCTGGTGCAGGCGGACCGATTGAATTATTCGAACAGACTAAGCAGATTCTTGCTGGAGAGAGTAGCTCCATAGAGCCGAAGGTATTCCAGCACCAGATTGCATTTAACCTCATCCCGCAAATCGGTGTTTTCGGCGAGAACCTCTACACTTCCGAGGAGATGAAGCTTCAGAACGAAGGTCGCAAGATCCTTCACCTTCCTGAGCTAAAAGTATCTTGCACGTGCGTGAGAGTTCCTGTTGAACGTTCGCACTCAATCTCTGCAAATGTCATTACAGAAAAGAGATTAGAGCTAGATGATGTAAGGAAGGCTATCGCAGAGGCTGAGGGCTGTAAGCTAGTAGATGACCTTGAATCACAGAGCTACCCAATGCCAATTGATACTAGCGACCAGGATATCGTATTTGTTGGACGCATCAGGCGTGACCTCGTATGCGAGAACGGAATCAACCTATGGTGCGCTGGCGACCAGGTTCGCAAGGGAGCTGCAACAAACGCAGTGCAGATTGCTGAGCTGCTAATCAACGCATAGATTGCTTGTCATGCTACAAGACACCATATATCAATAAACAATAGGCAGGAGGTCAGCGGTATACCGTGTGTCCTCCTGTTTTATTTGAAACTCTAAATATCAAAAGACCTATGGCAACGCCATAGGTCCTTAATTGTATCTATGCTTCTTCAGACATCATCTCTTTCTTGCGGAGCTTTTCAGCCTTTTCTTCATCGATAATCTTCTGAGTTTCAACGAATCTCTTTATCTTCTGGGTACTTGTCTTCTCCATCGGCTCATCAGTTGTGTAGACTCTCTTGATTCTCTTGTATGAAGGAAGTTTGTCATTTATTTTCTCAACATCAGCCTTTATTATCACATTAATCTCTTCAGATGTCTTGCCATCAAAATCCTCTGGATTGTATACGAGTTTGAGTGTAACCACGAGGTCACGCTCATCCTCAGCATTTGGAATACCTACGATAATCGCTTCTTCTTTATACGGAAGTACATTTAACTCCTGCTCTATTTCCTCGGGAAAAACATTCTTACCATTCATAAGCACTATTACATTTTTCTTACGTCCTGTGATGTAATAGTATCCATCCTTATCTCTATATCCGAGGTCACCTGTGTGGAACCAACCATCGTAAATGCACTCGTTCGTCGCCTCTTCATTCTCGTAGTAACCGAGCATGATATTCTCTCCGCGGGCGACTATCTCCCCGATGCCGTTCTCATCTGGCTCGTAGACATCCATACAAACACCTTCAATTGGAATTCCGACCGAACCAGGTCTTCTATACGCAGGTCTCTCTGCAGAGAGTACTGGAGAAGTCTCTGTTAGGCCGTAGCCCTGTAGACATATAACGCCGAAGTCATTCCAGCCCTTGATGCACTCTGGGTCAGCAGCTGCTGCCCCTAGGATTACCATACGAAGTTTGCCACCGAAAGCCTCGAGAACTCCCTTAAATACAGTTCTTCTGATATCTATATGTGCCTTTCCAAGCACCCTTACGACCCTCCCCATGGCTTTGAGCCTGCCATAAAGGCCTTCCTTCTCTGCCTTCTTAAGAATACGACTGTACATAGTCTCGATGAGAAGCGGTACTCCTACGAAGATAGAAACTCCATATTCTTTGAAGTTCTGCTGGATATACTTAAGTCCATCGCAGAATACGGTCGATGCACCTGCAGCGAACATAATAATCTGGCATGTTAGGCCGAAGGTGTGGTGATACGGCAGAAGTGATATATTAACATCGGTATCATAAATCGGTTCAGATGCGATTGTATTAACAACATTTGAAGCCACGTTGCGGTGCGAAAGCATTACAATCTTGGACTGGGATGTAGTTCCAGATGTAAATATCATGAATGACATAGCATCTGGATTGATAACAACATCATCATACCTGTTAGAGTTCCCATCAATGAGTTCCTTACCTTCTACTTTAAGGTCATAGATATCAGTCTTGTCAGCAACATTGAAAAGCGGAAATGCAGCCTTGATACGAGTCTTTCCACTAGAAATCGTCTTGGCAACAGCGTCAGCTTCCTTCTCATCATAGAAGATAACCTCTGCTTCACTACGAACGAGCGAGCTTTCAAACTCATCGTACTTTAGCTCTTTGTCTAGCGGGACAGTTATATTGCCTGTTAACAAAGTCGCCATGTTGGCGAGATACCAGTTGTAGCTATTCTTACCAATGATAACGATCCTAGTATTCGAGAAGCCTCTACATAGCAGCGCCTCTCCTAGACATCTAATCTCCTCATAGTATCTGCTGTAGGAAATATCGCGATACTCTCCATCACCCTGCTTGAGCGTAAATGCCTTGTTAGCTCCGTACTTGCTAACAGCATCCTCCATTATCTCTCTAATATTCTCCAAATTTACCTCCATCTATCTATCAGATTATCACTTGTCTCTTACAAAAACACCGTCCACCAAAAGTCACTAGAGCGTGGTATCCCGGCACGCCGAAGAACCCCAATTTACAAAAAAATTATAATATAGTTTTGAAAACTATATTATTTAGTATTATAATCTAAGTATATGCTGTATGATACTCCATTTAGCACGATTTAGCAATATTTAATTTAATTTTTATGCAGGTATAAATGTGCAAAAGGTTGAAAAATACAAGTTATTAGAAATTTGAAGCTCGCGGCGAGCTGTGTTACCATCATATATGGAAGTATAACTGGAAGGAACTTATGGAACAGAGAGAAACGATGCAGGACAGCACAAGGCTTCACCTCCCGCGCTGGGATGAGCTGCCTGATATATCGCTATATATGGATCAGGTGCTATCGCTGATAAATCCTCATTTTCAGGACACATACGGTGATAGCTATCTGCTGACTAGCACTATGGTTAATAATTACGTTAAACTTGGGGTTATCCCCCCTCCTATAAAGCGGCGGTACGGCAAGGAGGCTATTTCACGGCTTTTCGTAATTGTCACGCTCAAGTCTATATTTAACGTGCAAGAGATTGCAGAGCTGATTTCAGCTATCGATGATGACAATAGCCTAGGATATGAGATTTCCGAATCTTATGACCTATACTGCAGTACACTTGAAGCTGCAATCGATTCGACTTGTGCAGATAGCATCTCTCATACCAAACCTGCCCAGGATTATTTTAGAGTGATCGAAGACGTTGCAACAGCTGCAGCTTATCAGTTAATAGTGAAGCGCAGGCTGAAGCTGAGACGAGAAAGAAAAGAAGAAAGGAAGAAATTATGATATATAAGCCAGAAGGTGTCTGTGCCCAGCTTCTAAACCTTGATGTTGAGGACGGCATAGTCAAATCAGTTGAATTTATAGGTGGGTGTGCCGGAAATGCCCAGGGACTAGCCAGTCTAGTAAAAGGAATGCCAGTCGATGATGTAATTGAAAGACTCGAGGGTATAAAATGCGGATTCAAAGATACATCATGTCCGGACCAGCTTTCCAAAGCACTAAAGCAGTACAAAAACGAGCAGCATTAAATGCTGCCGTTTTTTTGTACTAAATTGTTTTTTCTACCCCCCCATTTACACTAATCAGTTTATATGGTAATTATAGGTTACAAGCAGTTAACACCTCTATAATTAAAAGTGCACTTTAAGCACTGGAGGTAGACATTATGAAAAAGTCAAAAGCGTTAGCTATAGCGATTGCTATTGTTTTAGCTCTACCTGCACTTTCAATTTACGGCAGCACTAAGCTTGGACGTTCAAACGAACATGACGCTAAGCCTGAACAGTACCATGGAGTTTATTACAGAAATACGTTAATAAGAAAATACAAATATTACAGCTCCTATAAACGCTCATCTAGCAATGTAAAGAGTGCTGTAGATGGCATCCCCATTACACCTGATAGATTTGTGACTTTTCGTGCGTACGTAACTGGTGATACTCTTGGTTACCGCGTGAAGAAGAACGCATCTATAGATAACGGTTTTACGAACAGAAATACCCTTGATGCGCTTAATAAGCGTATGACTGGTAATATACCTTATACGCCTTTATTTGTTAATGACATTAATAATAAAGGAACTGATACAGTCGTGCTAAATGGTGAAAAAGGCAAGGTACAGTATCTCGGGTTCAGAGCTATCTATATAGCCGAAGAATACGAGGTGAAGATGTTCGAACAGAAAACTGGCAAGCTTATCAGCTCGAGCCACTACAAACTGTATAGACCAGTTTACGGAGAATTCGCTCTGCTTGATGATGAAGAATAGCATAACATTATAATTAAATACTTTTAATACGATAAGAGAGATGGCGTAGCCACCCCTCTTTTACTGCATTAACGCTAATTTTATTTCATTCCATTTTATGAATTTACTTGGACTTCTCTTTAGCTGCCACGATATACGGAGCTGCTACAAAGAGCACGCCACCTATCATATTTCCAAGCGACACTACTCCGAGATTGTACCAGTATCCACCGACAGTAACAGCTTCATTCCCGCCGTTATTAATAAGTGCAAGAGATAGAACTGTGAAGATGTTCGAATGCGAGAAGTATAATTTTAGAAATAAAATATGTGGTAGGTAGCGTGAACCTGCCACATGTTTATCTAATATGCTTAGCTAGTTTAGATATCAGCGATTATCTTTTTCTTTTGCGCAAACAAACTTGGAATACATAACGCTAATCAAGAAAGATGCGCTCAATGATACCAGAAAAACTATTTCAGCCATATCACTAGACATAGTAAAAAACGTAAGCATAGATACTATTCCCACAATTACTAGTAGTATGCCAAGAAATTTATTGCTCTTCTTCCACGTGATATCATTATATTCAGACCAAGCGGTTCTAATTCCCAGTATTGGATTTTGGGGTACAAACATGCATACAGCTCCCGATAATAAACTAACTGCGAATGCTATTAATAAAAATACTTCAAAACTAGTCATCTTTACCACCCCTATTAAACTGAATGCTTTTTCATAGAATGATTGTTATCTATGTTATATACCTGTGCACATAATATTACAAGTCTATTAGTATAACATCATTTTATTGAGGTAACGGGACAGTATTCTCTGCCTCTATTTGTTCGGCATAGGGGGCTAGGTTCTCAGAACCCCCAGCGGTGGTCCAAATCTTTCTCACATATAAAAATAGACGGTGCATACATGCACCGTCTATTTTTATGGCGGAGAGAGGGGGATTTGAACCCCCGCACGGGAATTACCCGCCTGCTGGTATTCGAAGCCAGTCCCTTCAGCCTCTTGGGTACCTCTCCACAAATATATATCTTGGAGACTAGCGACCAACGAGGATCAAAAGTCTCAACCAGAAGCTGAGCCCAAGACGTTGGGGCGGAAGCTTCTGCAGGATACCGCGAAGGTCATTATAGCATAGCCGCATGGTGTACGCAAGTAGTTGCAAGCGACGTAACGACACGCTGAGAAGCTTAGCAACATCCGTACTGAACAGTGTCTCGCTATTCATAAAATAGCAAAACGCGCCACGTGGACGCGCTTTATCATCTATATAGATATAAATTTAAACATCGTTTATACACATTAGGCCGTATCGCAGTTGGTAATTAGCAATATGTTAAGCAAACAGTCATGTCTACTTAGACCTGCCCATATCATGCTTTCCAATAGGCATTACAGTTTTCTTTCTGCGCCTTTTCACTAGGTAAGCAATCATAAATAGAACAACTAGAACTGGACCTAATACCATTGCACCCAGATTAGATATATATGCCTCTGATGTTATCCAGCCCTTGCTTACACTCTGTTTCACTACGAGCGGGGCGTCAGACACATACTTGCCATCGACATATACCTTTGCAACCGCCACCTGATCTCCCTTCTTGAGCGGAGCCTTAACGGACCAGTCGCGCTTTATTTTTACAGTTATCTTTGCACGATCACCCTTCTCAGTATATGCGTAAGCCGTCTCACTTGCGTAGGCATCGACTACGGTGCTCTTGCCACCGCGAACTAGAACCTTTGTGACCTTCTCACCTTTTACGACAGGCTTATTCACCTTTAGATATTTGTATGCATATTCAAAAATCGCTTTTGCATCCTTCGGGCGGTTTTCCTTATCATCACCAAACAGTACTAGTAGCATCTTCAGATCTTTCTTATCATAAGCGAGCACAATCGAGGCTTCACCATCCCAGAAACCAGTCTTGCCAGCAACTACACCGGAGTTTTTGGTGTTGATCAGGTCAGTATGAGACTTCATAACACGCGCTTCACTTAGATTCGTCGCACCCATCTCGTATTTCTTAGTGCTTGCGAACCTGTATACCTGCTTGTTTTGAAGTGCCGCTCTAGCAATCTTCATATAATCACTGGCTGTAGTATAATGATTTTCTTCCTTCATTCCATTTGGATTTACAAAATTAGTATCCTTACAGCCTAGTGTCTTTGCTTCATCGTTCATCATCTTAACGAATTCATCGACATTACCATTTGACACGACCTCTGCAAGGCTATATGCGGCATCGTTTCCTGACAAGATCATGAGCCCGTATAGAAGCTGTCTGACCGTTACAACTTCCCCCTCTTTGAGCTCCATTGAGGAACCACCGAGAGCAGCTGCTTCCTTTGATACCGTAACTTTCTGATCAAGATTCTTGACATGTTTAACTACTAGTAGCGCTGTCATCAGCTTCGTGGTGCTAAATGGAGCTACGCGTTCATCCTTATTCTTCGAAAACACCACAGTATTCGTATTCTCGCTGTATAAAACAGCACTCTTTGCATTTATCTCAGGTTCATGAACCTTCTTTGCTTTGTTTGATTTCTTAGATGCTTCCGATTGCTTCGATGATTTAGAGTAGCTTTCATCGCTAGCACCATATGAAAATACGCACAGCAAATCAGTGCTGAAGACAATAGTTATGCACAACACCGTTAAAATAGCTATTTTAAAACTCTTCTTGAGATTATCCCAAGCTTCCATCTCTAATCTCCAATCAAGATTTTTCCTTTATGATATGAATCGCATCGTTGCACCTTCAACCAGTTCGTTATAACTATCAGCTAAACCTGAAGATACGGCACCAGCACGCGCATCGCACGATCCTTAATCTCTATCGTAATTTCGTCAGTCTCTGTTATCTCACCATCTACGACAAACTTCATGTGCCCATTTCTAGGAACTATGTTGATTTTCCTTCCCTGCTTGAATTCAGTAATCTTCTCTATTCCCTTTATCTCATCAAGCTTTCCTTTTGAAAACTTAGGTAAGACCTTAAGCACAGTACGCCTTGGAATCTTATGCACAACTAATACATCTAGAAGTCCATCATCGAGCTTCGCCTTCGGACTGATTTCAATTCCACCACCGCAAAATCTACCGTTTCCAATAGTGCACATCATTAGTGGACCCTTGAAAAGCTGTTCTCCATCTATAGTAACCTGTAGATTCTGGCCCGACTTCTCGATTAGATTCAGAAAAATCGAAATCCCATATGATAACGATCCGCCTATAAATGTCTTTTTATTTAAATAACTCGCCAGTATCGCAACGTTCCCATCAAATCCGATATTAAACGCATTAAGTCCAATTCTGTTATAGTCCTCTCCGTCTCTCTTGTATGAAAACGACATAACATCAATGACTTCTTCCTCAGCCAAAAGCTGTGACATGATATCCTTATAATTCGTAGCTCTAGAACCTCCAAAGTTACGGATAAGGTCATTTCCACTGCCAATCGGAACAATGCCTAGTGCAGCATTTGCATGACCATATACACCATTTGCAACTTCATTTACAGTACCATCTCCACCGCATGCATAGATTCTGACTTCTTCACCATCACGCTCTGCTGCGGTCGCTACCTTATCAGCGATATGCGTCGCAGAACTCGGTCCAGTCGTATAATGCAGCTCAATATCGAACTCAGAATCTAGAGCCGCCGCACTTATGTCTTTGCACAGCTTGTCTACTTTCTTGCCGTTTCCCGCAATCGGATTTATGATAAAAGCATATTTCATTGATAAATGTCCCTCTTTTAATTTATCCCTATATTTCTTTCTCACCATCGTAAATGAGCTTCGGTCTAGCACCAAGGTAGTCTAGTGAAACGAGTTTATAGTCTATACCCCCATGCTCCCCCTTGATGCCATTAGCCCATGCAACCATACCGTGTAGGTGACCATAGATGCACTGGGTAACACCGTATTCCTGCATAATTCTGGTAAATTCCGTCTCTTCCACCTTAGCTGGGGGATAATGCGTCGCCACGATAATTCTCGATGCGCCCTTTTTTTTCGCTTCGCACAGGCTATTTCTAAGTCTGCCCTGCTCGCGCAAATACATCTTTTCATCATGCTCGCTATACGAAATAACGTCATGCGTCGGCCAACCACGAGAGCCACAGATTGCAAGATCTAGTGGCTCTATATAGTAACAATCATTTTGCAGAAAATGCATGTCGTCGTAAAGTGTCCTCAGGTACTGAATTCTGCACCACCATAGATCATGATTTCCGCGCAGCAGCACCTTCTGTCCTGGTAGCTCATGAATCCAGTCCAAATCAGCCATAGCCTCGTCCAGCTTCAGCCCCCAAGATATATCACCTGCAATTATTACAATGTCATCATCCGTAACTAGCTCGGTCCAAGCGACTTTAACTCGCTCTGCATGGTCTCCCCATCCAGGTCCAAAGACGTCCATCGGCTTGTCTATTCTCTCATCAAAGGAAAGATGAAGATCCGCAATGGCGTATATTTTCATACTTATTCCTCTTCGCCTTCAATATTATTAACTCTCTGAAGCACCCTCTTCATCTGACGCATGCGCACGCCTGCCATCTCATCGATATCATCACTAGCTTGTTTTAAGTGTCCTTGTGACTTGGCTAGGACCACCTCAAATCTCTCAAATTCCTTCTGAACAGCGTGCAGTAGCTCCCATACCTCGCTGCTCTTCTTCTCTATCGCTAAAGTGTTGAAGCCCATCTGAAGGCTATTAAGAAGCGCTGCCATCGTGGTTGGTCCGGCAATAGTTACCTTGTACTTCCTCTGTAGTGGCTCGATAAGGCCAGCATTAATCGCTTCAGAATACAGACCTTCGAACGGAAGGAATAGTATCGCAAAATCCGTCGTAATCGGCGGATTGATATACTTCGAGTTTATATCTTTAGCTTCACTCTCAATCCTATTAACGAGCTTCTTTTTAGCTTCAGCGATAGTTTCCTTCTCACCCAGGTCATATGCCTCAAGTAGCGCGTTATAAGTATCTCCAGGGAACTTCGCATCGATAGGGAGAAAAACATCGTGATCATCCGCTCCAGGAAGTCTAATCGCAAACTCGACATTCTCCCTTCTGTTCTCCTTAAGCCTTGCGTTCTTAACGTAGTGGCTTGGTGGTAGCATCTGCTCCAGGATCGAACCCAGCTGCACTTCGCCGAGAATGCCGCGAGTCTTTACGTTAGACAGAATCTTTCTAAGGTCGCCAACTCCCTGTGCGACTGACTGCATCTCCCCGAGCCCCCGATACACTTGTTCTAGTCTCTCGTTCACTAAGCCAAAAGACTTCGTGAGCCTTGTATCCAAAGTCGTCTGCAGTTTCTCATCCACCGTATGGCGTATGTTCTCAATCTGAGTGTTGTTCTCCGCACGAAGCCTCGCCATGCTGTCATTAAGCTCCTTGAGCCTCAAATCCTGATGCTCGGACATCGTCATCTGACTCTTGGCAATTGCATCGCCGTACGCCTTAAAATACGTGTCCATTCGCTCCTCATTTCCCTTCGTGCGCATCAGAACGAGGACGCTCATGAGCATCGATCCCAGACACATAATTAATAACAATATCATAATAATATTCATATATTTGTTGTTTACCCTTACGCTTTAACCTTCCAGCTACGCATCTCCGAGATTACTTTGTAGATAACACCGCTAGTATAGCCTCTATTTTCGAGCTTTCTCGCAATCGATGCTATCTTGCGTTCATCAAGATATTCTGTTTCGTCACTAGCTGAAGTCTCAAAGAGCATGTTTTCCACCGATTCTCCGTATCCGTTCGCTACGTCTGAGCCATAAATGCTCCCTATTGCAATCCGTCTAGCATTTGCAATCTCATCTATGCCCGCTTCGTACTTATAATCTTCTAAAGCATCATCGGCAGTAAGAGCATCGACACCCTTCTGCTCAAGTTCACGCTTCGCTCTCATACCGCCCCTAAGCTTCTCAAAAGAATTCCTATAGAAAGCAAGCGCATACTCATAGTCGTCTATATAGTGGTGAGCTTTAAGGTCATCGATTGCGCCCTCTATCTCAGAATCTTCATATTCCTTCTCCTTGAGGTGCTGACGCATTTCCTGCTCAGTCCTCATGCGGTGTGAGAGATATCTCATAGCCTCATCACCGACACCATATTTCTTGCCCATATACTCATATACTCCTATAAGTGTATTTATATGATACGCCTTAATGCGGACGCACCTTTGCTACGAATATTACCCAAGCCTATACATCGAGTCTTATTACCTGTAACTCCTCAGTCCCTGCAAATGCAGAATCATCTCTTACCGCAGCTGCTGCGTGCAAAAGTTCAGATTTATTGTGCTGCCCATCACTAGATATGGTTTCCGCATTATCACCGCCACTTATTTCAGAGTCTATTGAAATATCATAGATGCGCCACTCAGAGTCTCCATATACAGCGTTTTTCCCCATAGTGCTCGGAGCATCGTAGAAGACAGAACCTCCTACAGCCTTGATTAATGCCTCTCTCCTAGACCATATACGGAAGAACTCACCTACTCCTAGTCTATTTACACTCTCCTGCTCATCTTCCTGATAGAACTTTGCGGCAATCTTCTCGAGTTTTGTTTTTCTATTATACTGTATATCGAGTCCACATGGTGCATCTGAAAATATGATTGCCCAAGTATTCTCACTATGAGAGATGGAGTAGTCTGGAACACCAGTTATGCTTGGCTTTCCATTCTTATTGAGCTCGATATTATCCGCTATATATCTTCGTAACTCTTCATCTACAAGATCAGCTATTTCTGGATTAACATCTAGACGAGGTTCTCTCTCAACAAGCTTTCTGATGCTCTTTGCTAGAAGATCTCTGCTTTGCTCAGAATTTCTCTTGTATTCATTTGTGTAGAATAAATACATTGCGAGCCTCCTACTTGCTTTCAAGCAGCTTAATCGCCTCTTGAATTGCTTCATCTCCAGACTTTACTTCCACATTAGGTGTCACGCCCTTCTCATTTATCTTTTTACCGTTTGGATCAAAATACTCAGCAGTCGTCAGTTTCACCACGAATCCACCCTTTAGCTTAAAAATAGTCTGAATAACGCCTTTTCCATACGTCTTGGTTCCAATTATTTTCACATCGTTTGCTTTTAAAGCAGCGGTAAATATCTCAGCAGCGCTCGCTGTATCCTGATCTACAAGAACCGTAAGTTTTATATCAGCCGAATTGTCATCTGAAGTGTATTTCTTGATATTTTTCTTTGAAACTATCTTACCAAGCTTTGCTTTTCTAAGAACTGTATCCGCTGAGCCAAATGCTTCTTCGACTACACCTCCGGTATTGCCACGTATATCAACAATTATCTTGTCGCAATCCTTAGCTTTAAGCATTTCGATCGCATTTTTGAATGATTTTGAAGTTCCTTTTCTAAATGTGCTGATACGTATATATCCTATATGTTTTGATGAGTCCTGCACCTCATACGTAACACCATCATCTTCTACTTTGGAGCGTGAGAGCTTGTACTTCTTAACGACTCCCCCTCGTGAAATCGTAAATTCGACATCGTTATCCCCGCCCCCTCCCATCAATTCGGCGGCATCATTTAGACTCTTCACACTTTTGCCATCGATTTTAAGGAGTTCATCCCCAGTTACAATGCCTGAACGCTCTGCGGCGCTTCCCGATAGAACCCTGTTAACTACAATCTTATCATTTTCATCGAGTTTAAGTGCGACTCCAACACCAGAATACGATGTTAAATATCTGCGTTCAAATGCCTCGTACTCTTTCTCCGTCATATATTCGGCATATTTATCATCCAGTGTCTTTAGCATTCCTAGGGCGACGGCTTTATCTATTTCATCACTGTCCTGATGCTTGTAGTATGCTTTATTATTGATTATTTTCTGAATATCATAGTACTTGCCAAACTCATCATCCAAAGCTTCATATTGGTCGAGTTTGTACTGAGAGATTAGTCTACCACCTAATATAATATACACGAAAATCACAGCACAAATCACCGCAGTTCCGAACCCTACGGCAAATGCGATTAATGCTGTTCTATGTCTCTTCAATGTCGAGGACTCTGATTTGAACATTCTCCCTGTCCTTCCACCTATTTATATCCATAACTCCGTACACTGTCAGCGGTTTATTGCTAGTAACCAGCCCATACACATCCATCGCCTTATTAAACATTATGCACTGAACGGCACTACCATGCTGCATCACGGAAAATCTCGCATGTTTATTGGCTGAAAGAAATTCCCAACCTACGACCTGTACCTTCTCGAACTTAAACACTGGCTCTGGATTTCCTGCCCCAAATGGTGCAAAGAGTTCGAGCGCTCGTGCAAGCTCTAGACTTGCATCTAGAACTGCAATATCCATATCCGCTTCAATTTTCTTGTCAAACAACTTTTCATTATCCGCCAGAAGTCCTGCCACATCCTCATTTAAAGCAGCTCTTAGCTTGCCTAGATTCTCCGTCTCCATCGTAAATCCACAAGCGGCTTTATGTCCGCCGAACTTCACGAAATACTCCGAGTAGCGATTCAGCAAAGCGTACAGGTCTATTCCATCGATAGATCTACCAGTTCCTTTGAGTTTTCCGTCGTTTGGTGACACTATTACAACCGGTCTATTGTATCGCTCTTTGAGATTTCCTGCCACTATTCCTAGTATGCCCTCGTGGGCATGTTCTGCTTCAATCATAAGGAAGTCACCATTCTTGAGCTCGCTATCTGCAAGACTTATGCAGTTTTCAAAAGCTTGCTTCTGCAGGTCACGACGTTTCGTATTTGTCTCCATAAGCTTAGTGCATAGACTCTCTACCTCATCATCGTCATCGGATAACAATGCTCTAACTCCAAGCGATGCATCGCCAAGTCTTCCTGCAGCATTAATCCTAGGAACAATTGAAAAGGCAACGTTCGTAGAAGTAATATTGTTAAAATCAACACCTGATAGCTCTGAAAGCTTTTTTAGTCCCTTATTCTTAAATCCGAGTCTCATAAGCCTTAATCCATATTTTACTAGCGAACGATTCTCATCTATGAGTGGCATCACATCACCGATAGTTCCGACCGCAACGAGTTCAAGAACTTCGGTGATTAGACTGCGAGGTATCCCGCAGTTACGACTAAGAGCTAGTGCAAGCTTATATGCGACTCCCACTCCTGCAAGACCTTTGAAGGGGTATGTATCTTCCGGTGCTTTGGGATTGATAACGATTCCTGGAGCCATGACATCTTTAATAGTATGGTGATCTGTCACAATAGTCTCGATACCGAGGCTATTTGCATAAGCGACTTCTTCCGCCGATACAGAGCCGCAGTCAACCGTGATTATAACCTCGCCCTCATCCTGATATATCTGATCTATAGCAGACTTGTTCAGTCCATACCCTTCATCAAGTCTAGAGGGTATATAGTACGTAACATTGTCTGTGAGAGAACCAATAACCTTCATAAGGAGTGCGGTTGACGTTACGCCGTCGCAGTCGTAGTCACCATATATAACGATTTTGGATCCACTGTATATAGCATCTAACAACAAATCCACCCCCGCATGCATATTTGCTAGCAGGAATGGATCATATGCGAGCTTAGGGCTTGGAGAGAGGAACTCTACGAGTTCCGCTTCTCCATCAATCCCTCTTATTCTTAATAGTTCGTTTAGCACTGGAGTGCTCTTAAAAATATCTGTATTCATACTTTAGAATAAACTCATTGGGTTAATATACTTTCCGTTCTTGAGTAAACTAAAATGTAGGTGAGGACCTGTCGACCAACCAGTGCTTCCGATGTATCCAACAACCTGTCCTTTAGTTACGTACTGACCATTAGATACTGCAAATCCACTCATATGTCCGTATAGAGTAGTGTATCCATTTCCAATTGAAATCATAACGCAGTTACCGTAGCCGCCATAGTATGAAGCCTTGGTAACGTATCCGTTAGCGATTGCTCTGATAGGTGTACCAGTTCTTAGTCCAGAAACATCTACTCCATCATGATACTTCTTAGTCTTAAATATCGGGTGAACTCTCCATCCGAAAGGCGAAGTTATTGTTCCACCGCTTACCGGCCACTGATATCCGCTTGAAGTAGTTGGTGTACTTGGACGGCTTGAACTTGAGCTATTCGAGCTGCTTGAGCTATTCGAGCTACTTGAACTACTTGAAGAGGATTGACTCTGAGCCTGAGTCGCCTGCTGCCTTCTAAGCTTTTCCTCGGCCGCTGCCTGAGCTGCCGCTGCCTCAGCTGCTAGCTTATCGCCCTCTGCATTTAGCTGATCCTGCTGTTTAGAATATTCATCCGCAAGACCTTTATACTTCTCACGAGTTGCTTCGACTTCCTTTTTGTTCTTCTCAAGAACCTTTTCCTGCTTAATCTGCTGCTCCTGAAGAGATTCAATCTCTTTATAATCCTTCTGAAGCGTACTGAGAAGCTTTTTATCGCTAGAGAGTACCCTCTGTACCATACTAACGTTGGTTATCAGTTCGCTAACATTGCCGGAGCTCAAGATAACATTGATAAATCCTGCTGTACCAGTCTTATACATAGCTCTAAGTCTCGAATTAAGAGCTTCAGTCTGTTTGCTTACGGCAGCCTTTTTCGCCTCGAGCTTCGCCTGTGTCGCATTGATTTCCGCTTGAGCATTGTTGATATTAGATTCCAGCTCTTCAACCTTTTTAGTAGCTTCACCAACTTTAGCGCTGAACTCCGCAGACTTTTCTCCTGCAGCTGCCGCTTCCTTCTTCTTTTGAGCGGCACTAGCTGCATATGACGGCACAGATGTTACAAATGCCGATACTACCATAGTTAAGGCGAGCAGTGAAATCACTACACACTTTGTTTTATTCACCCTAGTCATATGTCTCCTCCTTATCTATCTAAGAACCTTCTTATCGAGATGATACTTCCGCAAGTACCTACTCCTACTCCAAGCGCAATGAATATGAGCATTACGTTAGGAATCAGATAGCCCGTTGGAACTACCGGTACCGATAACATCCTCATGATGTCAGGTCCGACTACACCGATAAGCCTTGAATATATTACGAACATTAGTGCCGTTGAAATTACCGCCGACAAAAATCCGAGAATAATTCCTTCAAACAAGAATGGTCCTCTCACGAACCAATCCGTCGCTCCAAGGTATTTCATGATACTTATCTCCTTGGAACGTGCGAATACAGTGAGCTTAATGGTATTAGCAACGATAATAACCGATACGATTATCAAGAAAATCATAGTGATAATCGATGCTGTCTGAATGAAGTTCGTTATCCTCTGCAGCTTCTCAACTGTATCCTGATAGTATTTAATATCTTCAACGCCAGAAATGGATGTTGCATTCTTGGAAAGTTTATCTGCGACCGATTTATCCTTAACATACACGAGGTATGAGTTAGGAAGTGGGTTGTCTGCGAGGCTGTCGAGAAGATAACCGTTATCCCCCCAGCGTTTCTTCATGATCTTGATTGCATCTGCCTTAGATCTAAACTCAACCTTATCCACTCCTTCTGAAGCCTTAAGTTTATTTCCAATATCGCTATTGATCGCATCTGTATTATTATCGTTTAAGAAAACCTCAACAATGTTGTAGTCCTGTTTGATAACATTGGCAAAAAGGTCAACATTTACGAATGCTACGAAGAACAATCCGAGAATAAGCATCATAGCCGAAATCGCGAGTACAGCGGTAATATTCATACCCTTGTTGCGACCAATCTGCGAAACCGACTGCTTGAGAGTATACTTTGCTCTAGAAAACATATTTATCTACCCCCTCGTCGTAATCGTAGTATTCTTCTTCGTTATAGAATCCATATTGGCCTTGTTCATCACGGACAATATGACCGTCTTCAATCGCTACTACGCGCTTATTCATCTGGTCAACGATATCCTTAGCATGTGTAACCATAAGGATTGTGGTACCGCGAAGATTAATCTTATCCAAAATTTCCATAATCTCCATAGCCGTAATTGGGTCAAGGTTTCCAGTTGGCTCGTCGGCAATAAGAACTCTTGGGTTATTGACAATCGCTCTAGCAATACCAACACGCTGCTGCTCACCAGCGCTAAGCTCGTTAGGATATCTATCCTGCTTGTCAAAAATACCAACAAGGTCAAGCACATATGGAACCTGGCTCCTAATATCCTTGCGTTTTGCATGAACTACTTCCATAGCAAAAGCGACGTTTTCATACACGGTCTTCTTTTCAAGAAGTCTGAAGTCCTGGAATACCATTCCAATCTTCTGTCTCAGTTCAGGAATCTCCCTCCTAGACAGTCTTGTTATATCCTTACCGGCAACTACAATGGTGCCTTTATCTGTGCTAATTTCATTAAGTATCAGTCTAACAAAGGTTGTCTTGCCCGCACCACTCGGTCCAACGAGGAAGACGAAGTCGCCCTTCTCAATACGAACGGTTGCGTTCTCTAGCCCTACGTTGTTGCCATAATGCTTAGTAACATTCTTAAATTCGATCATATGACCTCCTAGATACACCAACAGATTGTAGTATTATACACCAAAAACGCTGAAAAATAAACAAAAGGCACTACAAAAGCACGGCATAGAGTCACTATACCGTGCCTAAATTAAACTATTTTAATCACAAATCTTCACATAAAAACTAAATAGAGCAAAATATTGTTGTGCGTACTTCTATAGTCACTATATATCAACATTTAATCAACTAGCATAACCGTAATACATTAGCAGGGCTGCACACTATTAGCTTAAAACCTTAGACAGGAAGTTCTTTGTTCTTTCTTCTGACGGATTTACGAGGACATCTTCAGGTGTTCCCTGCTCGACGATAACGCCTTCATCCATGAAGATAACCTTATCTGCAACTTCCTTTGCAAAACCCATCTCATGAGTAACCACAATCATCGCCAGTCCTTCCTTGGCTAAGTCCTTCATTACATCCAGAACCTCTCCAACCATCTCAGGATCAAGTGCAGATGTAGGCTCGTCAAAGAGCATTATCTCAGGATCCATAGCTAGAGCCCTAGCTATTGCAACACGCTGCTGCTGACCTCCAGACAGAGAGCGCGGATACGCGTTGGCTTTGTTATCGAGTCCAACTCGTGTAAGAAGATCCATACCCTTAGCTTCAGCGTCAACTTTGCTAACGCCTTTAACATTAATCGGTGCACAGGTCACGTTCTCCAGTACCGTCATATGTGGGAAGAGATTGAAGTTCTGGAACACCATCCCCATCTTAGTTCTAATTTCGTTGATATTCTGACTTGTCACGAGCTCCCCGTCTATATATACCTCTCCAGACGTCGGAACCTCGAGCAAGTTGATGCATCTGAGCATCGTGGATTTCCCAGAACCTGAAGGGCCGACTATACATAACACCTCCGCTTCACTTACTGTTTGGTCAATGCCCTTAAGCACTTCATTATCTCCATATGATTTATATAGCTTCTTAATCTCTATCATTATGCTGCTCCTCCCTCGAGCTTTGGTTCATTTTTCTCTTCCGCTATCTTCTTCTGACTTCCTTTGTCACGGTGCTCAAGATTTGCGATTAGCTTAGAAAGAGGTAGTGTTAGTAGCAGATAAGCTAATGCTACACCTATATATGCCGGAAACGCATCAAATGTTGCCGCATTAAGTAGTGTACCCTTACGCAGAATCTCAGTAACACCAACATAGCTCAGAACAGATGTCTCCTTGATAAGTGTTACAAACTCATTTCCTATCGCTGGCAGTATAATCTTAATAGCCTGCGGGATAATTACGAGTCTCATAGCCATTCTCTTGCTCATACCTAGAGATCTAGCAGCTTCCATCTGACCATTATCTACAGCCTGTATTCCACTACGAATCACCTCTGACATATATGCGGCACTATTAAGACCACAAACGATTATAGCTGGTATGATCAAATCAGCCCATTTAAAGTAAAATATATGAGATTGCATGAACTGTGGTATTCCGTAAGCGAAAATGAGTGCTTGCACTAGCATAGGTGTACCTCTAACTATATCAACATACAGCTTTGAAATTCCACTTAAAAATCTATTCTTTGATGTTCTCATAAGAGCAATCACAAGTCCGACTACAGAGCCCATTATAACTGATAAAACACTTACAAATACTGTTGCTGGTATTCCCTGGCACGAAACTAAAAACCCTTTGATATACGCATCCATTTCAATTCCTTTTCAATTCATTATTTTCTATCATTATTTAATAACATAAATATAGTAGCACCATTTTATCAGTAAATCAATAATATTTCGTATTTATTTTAGTATCTTAGTATATTTATGCATTTATGTATTACGTCATAATATTAGTAATCGAGGTATAAAAAGTGCTCACCTCCAGCAAGGTGAGCATAATCATGTTATTCATATTATTTTATTACTTTGCTTCTACATTTTTACTCTTGAAGACTGTACAAATTATTACATATAAAACTGCCAAGACCCCAAGTGCCACAATTCCGTACATGGTTTTCGTTGCAAAGAATCCTGCCGAGACACCTAGAATAAATGCACCATTATTGATGTATCCGCCAAACCAGTTCTTGCCATAAGAGTAAAATATAGGCTTATTAGTCTTCACTTCCCATATAGCAAGCGCAAACCCTATTAGGGATATAAGTATTCCGATTCCGAAAGATATATCCGTAGGTATATTATTTCCACCAGTGGCAACAAGGAGCAACATGATTATAAGCCCTACAACGATTAAATATCCAACTTTCTTGATAGTATCCATAGTGCCAACCTCCTTAGAAGATTTAATGTGTTAAAGGTCTATGATTATAGACCCTAAAAAATCATCTGAAGCGCTTCTTTGTATCTTTATGATATCATTTTTATATCATGTGTCAATTATTATCCTTCTAATTATCGTTGTTTTATTGTATTTATTATGTACAATGCATTATTTCCACTCGAATATGGAAATAAACGCATATAGGGCAATTTCAACTCCAAATGCACATAGCCCATATAAAGCATTGCTTGCAAAGAAGAAAATACTAGCTCCCACAATCATCGAACTATTGATTACTCCGATATTAAATATCGAGTGTCCAGCGCCCCAGAATAAGGGCTGGTCATTTTTTATCTCCCAAAGCGCTAATGCGAGTCCATAAATTAAAAAAAATATAGCTAGTATAATCTGAAGCTTATACGGAACCATAAAAGAATATGAACTGTTCACAACCATTCTGACTATCAGTAGGAACACACCGCATATTATAGTAAAAGCAATATTCTTTCCTCTTCTCAGTTCCATAGTGCACCTGCTTTCATAAACTAAATAACTGAGGTACGAAAAAGCGAAGGGATACCCCTCCGCTTTAATTTTAATATATACAACTTGTAGTGTAAATCGGTATTATTGTATTATTCCTGTTCAGCCCAAGAATCAAGCTTCTTGCTGAGGATCCATAGAATTACGCCGAATGCGATTACGATTCCACCAAGCAGGCCGTACGCAAAACTGAAGTTCTGAGTCAGAGTCCAAGCGTAGATCTTAGGATAGATGAACTGCGAAATAAATACAGCTACTGGCCATGTTCCTAGAAGAAGACCTAGAAGCTTAGCAGGTGCAAGCTTGTTGATGAATGAGTTTCCAAGCGGTGAGAATACCATCTCGCCAACCGACATCATGACACAAACAAGAGCAATCCATAGTACGGAGCACTGTCCGTTCTCTCCAGCAAGTCTGTCAGCAAACACCATTACGAAGTAAGCTAGACCGAGAAGTCCGCATCCTAGACCAGTCTTCTTGTACATGCTCATGTCCCCCTGAGGTCTTCTAGCAAGCTTTAGCCATACCCCAGCTAGAACCGGACCGAGAACTACGCAAACCAGAGCGTTTACAGAGTCAAACCATGATGTAGGAACCTTGAAGCTTCCAATAAACCAGTTAGCCTTGTTTAGATACTCAGCTCCATCTCCCCAGCCAAATCTGAAGTATGCTGGGAAATAAGCGAGGTACCATAGCATCCAGAATACCATCGAGAAGACGATAACTAGAAGTACAGCGGCAACTCTCTTCTTATCTCCTGCAGTCAGAGGAGCTGACTCTTCGCTCTCCTTCTTCTCAGCAGATACGAACTCTCTCTGATCCTTCTTGAATGGTGACATACCAGCCTCACCGAGAGCCTTGCCTCCAACTACGAAGAACCAAATAGCATCGATGAATAGGAAGATGCCTGTGATCAAGAAGATTGTTCTGTAAGTTACATGAACACCGAACATTCCTGTTGTAGCGAGAGGAGCAACGAATGTTGTTCCGATGAACGAGCCGATGTTAACGAATGTGTACTGAATTGAGAATGCAGAGTCAAGTTGTTCAGCACTGTTGAATAGCTGACCTGTGATTCCGGACAGGTTACCCTTGAAGAGACCTGTACCAACAGCTACGAATACGAACATAACGTATACGAGTGTAAGCGATGTAGCCTTCCACGCAATTACGTAACCAATACCCATTAGAATCATACCGATAAGTACGCACCATCTAGGCTTAACCCAGCGGTCAGCGATATATCCACCGAACATAGGTGTGATATATGTCCAAGCTACAAATCCTGCGGAAATCGCAGTAGCCTTAACCTGGCCCATTCCAAGACCGCCTTTTAGTACGTCTGCAGCAACCCACATTGCCAAGATGTACTTTACAGTGTAGAACGAAAGTCTCTCAAATGTATAGCCCATGGAGCATACATAGAAACCAAACGGCCTACCCTTCTTTACACCAGTTTCCATAAAAAACCTCCTAAAGTAATATAATTATAATTGCAAGTAACGAATATATATTAGGTATTAATATAATGCGCTTCGCCATTGCTTCCTGGACTCACTAGACTAGAGTCCAGACGTTCTAAAACAATTCATACTATATCACTTATTCATCACATTGTAAATTGAGTTTGTATTAATTTCATATTATTTTGTTAAATTTTTACTAGCTAAAAACAAAATTCACCCTGAACCTCAGTATCTGCAATTGAAAAAGCACCTCCTCTGTGAAGAACATTTCACGAAAGGAGTTGCTATTTTTTTATATTTTTAGGTTATTTTATTAATTTTCAAATTTATGCAAGCACTTTCTTAACAGCCTTAACTATATCAGCTTTTGTAAGTCCGTATTTTTCTCTGAGCTCAGCCGGTTTTCCGGATTCACCAAACGTATCCTTCTGTCCCACCATCTCAACTTTTACAGGTTTATTCTTAACAACTACCTCTGCCACTGCGCTACCGAGTCCACCGATAATTGAGTGTTCTTCTGCAGTTACAATCGGACCATTATCTCTAGCTGCATTGATAATTGCCGTCTCATCTATTGGCTTGATAGTGTGCATATCAATTACACGCGAATCGATACCTTCGATTACTAACTCTTCAGCCGCTTCTAGCGCATCAGCTACCATAATTCCGGTAGCTATAATCGTTACGTCGCTACCTTCACGAACTATATTTGCCTTGCCTACTTTGATGTCCGAATTCTCATCGTAAATCACAGGAACGCCAGATCTACCTAACCTAACGTAAGCAGGTCCATCTGTATCGACTACTTCATTTAAAAGCTTCTTAGCGCTTACAGCATCCGCTGGATTTACAACGAGCATACCAGGGATTTCTCTCATGAGTGCAATATCTTCGAAAGTCTGGTGGCTCGCACCATCCTCTCCTACTGTAATACCTGCGTGAGTTGCGCACACCTTTACATTTGCATTGGTATACCCGATTGAATTTCTTATAATCTCATACGCTCTACCTGTGGCGAACATAGCAAAGGTACTAGCACACACAACGTGACCCGAAAGAGCAATTCCAGCTGCCTCAGCCATCAAATCCTGTTCGGCGATACCACAGTTTACGAATCTCTCAGGATAAGCCTGTGCAAACCCCTTAGTCTTGGTCGAACCAGATAGATCTGCATCCATAACGATAAGATCCTCGCGCTCTCTGCTCTTCTCCACTAGAAATTCTCCGTATGCAGCTCTAGTTGCAATCTTATCTGCCATTAGTTGTCACCTCCAAGTTCTTCAATCGCAGCAGCTAGCTCCTCGTCGCTTGGCGCCTTGCCATGCCAACCAGCATTGTCTTCCATAAATGATACGCCCTTGCCCTTGTGAGTATGTGCAACAATTGCAGTTGGAACTCCACCGCACTTCTTCGCTTCCTCAAATGCCGTGGTCAGTTCTTCAAAATTATGACCATCTACATTGATTACGTTCCACCCAAAGCTCTTGAACTTTTCGTCTATTGGGCAGACGCACTTAACGTCGCTTACCTTGCCATCTATCTGTAGTCCATTGAGATCTACGATAGCAACCAGATTATCGAGTTTTCTATGAGCCGCTTGCATGGCAGACTCCCACACGATACCTTCTTGAAGCTCTCCATCACCAGTGAGAACATACACTCTACCAGGATTTTTATCAATTTTTCCTGCGATAGCCATCCCTACTGCGACAGAAAACCCCTGTCCAAGTGAGCCTGTCGACATCTCAACACCTGAAACCTTGCGCATATTAGGATGTCCCTGGAATTTGCTTCCGACTTGTCTGAGCGTCATCATTTCGCTCACTTCGTAAAAGCCTCTCTCACCAAGTGCAGCATATAGCGCAGGAACCGCATGCCCTTTAGATAATATGAACTTATCTCTGTCTGTCTTCTTTGGATTCTCAGGATCGATATTTAACTCACTAAAATAGAGAGTTGCAAGAATATCTGCCGACGATAGCGAACCTCCCGGATGACCGGACTTTGCGGCATGAATTGCCTTTAGAGCATCGATTCTGATTCTGCGCGCTTTTTCAGCGAGCTCAGCGTAGTTGTTAGTATTCACCATATCCTCCTACAATGAAATTTTGAAAACTAATTAAGCCGTTTGTTTTGATATTGAAATAGAGATAACTCGAAGCTTTCTTTCTAAATTTATTTGTTGTTAATAATTTTATTGATACAGTTTTTATAGCCATTGCACATATTATATCCGATATATCTCTTTCACTGTTAAATCTTGAGCACCAACCTCGCCATCGTAAAATACGTGCCGAGCGCAACCATATCGGTGAGCGATGCCATCATAGGACCAGCGATGAGCGCAGGATCAATCCCGATTTTCTTAGCAATCATCGGCAGGAGAGCACCGATGCATTTTGCGATGATAACGATTAATACCATCGACAGGCACACTGTAAGCGCTACCATAGAGCCGTTATGGTCAAATGCCACTATCCTCATGTAGTTCAAGATGCTTACACATATACCGACGATAATTCCTATGCGGAATTCTTTCCATAGAACTCTAAGAACATCAGATAACTCGAGGTCTCCCGTGGCCATTCCTGTGATAATTACTGTAGACGACTGCGTTCCTGAGTTACCACCAGTACCCATGAGCATTGGCATATAAGCTACTAGCGCGATTACTGCGGAAAGTGATTTCTCAAAACTGGCAATCATGCCTCCAGTAAACACGTAAGATACCATGAGAACTAGAATCCAAGGAAGTCTCGCTTTGACATGCATCAAAACGGGTGTATCGAGGTAATCCTTGTCAGTATTATCGATGACACCTCCCATACGCTCCATATCCTCCGTGTTCTCTTCTTCGATTACATCGAGGATATCGTCGAAAGTGATGATTCCTACCAATCTATCTTCGTTATCAACTACCGGTATCGCGATGAAACCGTATTTCTTGAAAAGTTCAGAAGTCTCTTCCTGGTCATCATCGACGTGAGCATAGATGATGTCCTCCTTCATGATATTGGAGACCTTCGTATTCTCATCTGCTAGTACCAAGCTCCTGAGCGATACGACACCCACGAGTTTTCGCCCACCGTCGAGAACGTAGCATGAGTAAATCGTCTCGGAGTTCATCCCCACATCGCGGATGTGATCTAGCGCCTCGCGCCTCGTCATATTTTTACGCAGATTAATATAGTCTGGTGTCATCAACGAACCAGCACTGTATTCCTTGTACTTTAGGAAAGCATTTATCTGTCTTCTCTCATTCTTCGGGGTCTTGTCCAGAATCTTGTCAACGATATTGGCTGGCAGTTCGTCAAGTACGTCGATCATGTCATCGAAATCCAGCTCTTCAATAATGTATTTTATCTCGGGATCAGTGATGATATTGATGATTTCTACCTGATCATCAACGTCAAAGCGAGCGAACACCTCAACAGAAATACCCTTTGGAAGCGTACGAAACAGTATGATAGCGGTCTGCATGTTATACTTTCGCATCACTTCTTCAAGAAGTTCGGCAATGTCTACTGCGTTAAATTTTAATAGTTCGTCCCTACAACGGAAATATTTCTTCTCTTCGAGGAGTTCGAATATTTTTTCTTTGCTTTCTTCAAAAGCTTGTTCTTGGTCAATCAAATTTGTATTTTCCATTGGCCCTCCTCCTCATTCTAAAATTTAGTATTGCGAATATTCATTATATATCGAAATAGTCTTTTCGATAACCCCCTAATATCCGAGCATCGTGCGAATTTCATCTTCTGTTATAATTTTTACGCCGAGTTCCGTCGCTGCCTTGTTCTTTGATGAACCTGATTCTGGGTTGTTGGTAATGAGATAGCTAGTATTTTTACTGACACTTCCAATCACCTTGCCCCCTTGTGTCTCTATTTCCTTCTTGAGCTCAGTGCGACTCTTGTAGTGCTCAAGACTGCCTGTTATCACAAATATCTCGCCTGATAAAGCCGTCCCAACCTGCTCATAGCTCTCATCTATGTCTAGTTCGCTCACTAGATCCGCAACGGTCGACTTGTTATGTTCATCTTCAAAAAAGGCCTCATAGTCTCTAGCCATAACTTCCCCGATGCCACTAATGGTTGTCAGTTCATCATAGGTGAGTGAAGAAATCTTAGTCCATTTATTCTCATATGCCCTTGCAATCTGAGCAGCAGTCGTAACTCCAACCCCAGGTATACCAAGAGCTACAAGAATTCTAGTTGGTACTGTATGGCGTGCCTTCTCTATCGATGATGATAATTTTTCATAAGACTTTTTACCGAAACCATCTAATTCCACGATCTCATCTCTATGCTTCTTTAGACGGAATATATCCGCAAAAGACCTGATATAACCGAGTCCTATGAACTTTAGCAAAGTCTGTTCGGACAGTCCTTCGATATTAAGTGCGTCCCTCGATACGAATAGCGAAAATCTCTTCACCTGCTTAGCGAGGCAATTTGGGTTGGTGCAGGTGAGAACCTTTGTGCCTGTCATCAGCTTTACCTCTGTACCGCCATCGCAGACCGGACAATGATTAGGAAGCTCAATATTACCACTCTTAGTAAGGTTATCACCAATCTGCGGTATTATCATATTCGCCTTGTACACGGTGATAGTGTCACCGATGCCGAGCTTAAGGGTTTCCATTATGTTCAGATTATGAACTGATGCCCTCTTAACCGTAGTTCCTTCGAGTTCTACCGGGTCAAATATAGCAATCGGATTGAGCAGGCCTGTTCTCGATGGACTCCATTCAATCTCACGGAGAATGGTCTCAGCTTGCTGATCTGCCCACTTGAAAGCCAGTGAATCACGTGGAAACTTTGCAGTTGTTCCAAGTGTTGCCGAATATTCTAAATCCTCTAAGGTCAGGACAAGCCCATCTGAAGGAATCTCGAAGCTGTGAACTCTCTCTGCATAATTATCTATCGCTTCGAAAATATTCTTGTCATCCACCTTCACGTATTCAACCACATCAAAGCCCTGCTCCACCATCCATTTCATCTGGTTGGAGCGTAGCCCTTCATAATCTACACCATCCGCTTCGCTGAGCGTGAAAGCGTAGAACCGAACATTTCTCTCAGCAGTTATTTTGCTGTTAAGCTGCCTTACACTGCCACTGCATAAATTTCTCGGATTCTTGTACTTCGCATCTGCATCATCAATCGTAGCATTGATTCTATCGAATTCCTCGTAGGTAATAACCGCCTCTCCACGAATTATAGCATGCCCGTCATATGGAATGCGCTTTGGTACATTGACAAATACACGTGCATTGGGCGTGATAACCTCGCCTATATCCCCGTTTCCGCGTGTCACCGCCTTGACTAACTCTCCTCCTTCATATGTGAGCACTACAGTTAAGCCATCGAGCTTCCATGATAACAACCCCTCATGATCTCCAAGCCAAGCTGCGAGCTCTTCTCGGCTCTTAGTCTTATCAAGGCTCAGCATACGGCTTCGGTGCTTCTCCTTAGGTAACTCCGACTGAACTGTGTAACCGACATTCTTAGTCGGACTATTCAGGGGAGTATATCCTGTCTCCTTCTCAAGTGATTCGAGCTCATCATATAGCGCATCGTATTCATAATTGCTCATGATTTCACTGGCCTCGTCATAGTATGCCGCCGAAGCCTCGTTGAGAGTTTCTATTAATTCCTCTATTCTTTTCTTCTTGTCATCAAGATTCATAATGTCCCCTATTTTATTCTCTTACTGCTAGCGAGTTCTTTCCTGCAAATGCCCTTACTTCTATAGTCACTACTTGACTTTAGTCAGCTTGACGAAGCCCTTGCCAAGCTTTTTAATCCCAACAGAGTCAAAGGCAATAGTCAGCGTCTTGGCATCCTGGTCTATGAGCAGACCTTCGCCAAACTTCGGATGACGAATCCTGTCTCCCTCCTCAAAGCCTTCGTTGCTTATTCCCTTGGACGCCTGTTTCTTAGCGAATTTCAGCGCATCAAATGGTCTCGAGAAGCTGGCATCATAACCATCAGCACTGCCTTCATATCTACCCTTAAATTCTCTCGCGCCGAGTATTCCTCCATCTCCATGCAGTCCGCCTGCCATAGCAGATCTCTCAGCTACAGTCTGGTCACCATCGAGCAAATCCGTATCCATCTCTCGCATGAATTCTGATTCAATCGTGAAGTCCGTTCTACCGTATAGCATCCTAGTCTGCGCGCCTGTCAGGTACAGCTTCCTCATAGCTCTTGTAATTCCAACGTAGCAGAGCCTGCGCTCCTCCTCCATCTTACTAGGATCATCCATAGACGCCGAGCCAGGAAATAATCCGTTTTCCATACCTGGCATAAATACCACAGGAAATTCTAGACCCTTTGAGCTATGCAGCGTCATCATCACCACCGCATCTTCGCTCTCATCCCTGTTATCTATATCCGACAGAAGTGCGATTCTCTCGAGGAACGACTGGAGCAAGGTGGGTTCTTTTACATCAAATCCATCTTCTCTAAGTCTATCCCTCTCCTCTCTGAACTCGTCTTCTTCCTCCGTAAGCACTGAGCCTGCTGCTTTCTCCTCGAATTCTGCGATTACTGAGCGAAGCTCCAGGATATTCTCAATTCTCGCATCTGCTTCGACTGTATTTTCTGCTTCAAGCGCTGTCAGATAACCCGAGCGTCTGATGAGATTGTCATAAATATCTGAAAGCTCCATATTGTCCTGTTCAACTCCAAGCTCATCGAGCATCGTGACTAAATCTTCTACAGCCGCTCTCGATTTCTTTGACAGTGAACTGAGAACTTCCTGCTCCTTAAGCGCTTCAAATATGCTGAGCTTATATGCCTTCGCATATGACACTATTCCACCGAGACTCTTCGGTCCAAGTCCCCTCTTAGGTTCGTTAATTATCCTCGCCATCGCAACATCATCGCTGGGATTCTCAATGAGGTGCATATATGCCATCACATCTTTGATTTCCTTGCGGTCATAAAATCTCGTGCCACCTAACACTCTGTACGGGATTCCTCTAAATGAAAATTTTTCTTCAAAAGGCCTTGACTGCGCATTTTTGCGATACAAGATGGCCATATCGTTAAACGGAACCCCCTCTTCGTCATGCAAACGCTGAATTTCTCCGCCTACATACCAAGCCTCTCTCTGTTCATCCTCGAGTCTGCGGTATGTTATCTTGCTACCTTCATTTCTCTCTGTCCAAAGTGCCTTCGCCTTGCGGTTTCTATTGTTTGCAATAACAGAATTGGCTAAACCTAAAATATTGGCATCGGATCTGTAGTTCTGCTCTAGCTTGATAACCTTGGTTTCAGGAAAATCCTTCTCGAAATCGAGGATATTCCTAATATCTGCACCTCTCCATTGATATATGCATTGGTCGTCATCGCCGACCACACATAAATTGTGGCTCTTCTCCGCCAAAGCATGTACCAGCTTATACTGCAGATAATTGGTATCCTGATACTCATCTACCATTATATATTTAAATCTTTCTTGGTAATACGAAAGCACCTCGTTGCTCGCCTCAAATACCTTAACAGCGTTCCAGAGTAAATCATCAAAATCCATTGCGTTATTCTGCTGCAGATCTTCCATGTATCTGGAATAGACCTTTGCGACTGTCTCGGCTTTGAAATTCATAGAGTTATTCTCTATATAATCATCAGGATCTTCCTCAGCCTCCTTGCAAGAGCTTATCACGCTCCCAAGGTAAGAAACCGGGTAGATCTTCTCATCGATGTTGAGGTCTTTGATGATTCTTTTGAGTAGCGCCTTCTTATCTGACTCATCGTATATTGAAAATCCATTTCTAAATCCTAGAACTTCTCCATGATTTCTGAGTATACGAACACACATGGCGTGAAAGGTCATCACCCACATGCCTCGAGTAGCCCCAGTTAATGACTCAATCCTATCCTTCATCTCCCCAGCAGCTTTATTAGTAAATGTAACAGCCAAGATATTATAAGGACTCACACCCATTTCTAGCATATACGCTATGCGGTGTGTCATCATAGTGGTCTTCCCGCTGCCAGCACCAGCTAAAATCAGCAGCGGACCTTCCGTATGCTTTACCGCTTCTTGTTGCTCTTTGTTAAGTCTGCTCAGATCCATTTTTCTCAACTTTCTTCTATAAAACAATTACATTTAATTTTATCATAGTGACTCGCATTAATCTAATATTAAAAATCTGTCAAACTATTGAATAATCGTCGTTCCAACTTTATTGATAGAGTATTTTTACATATTGTATACACGTTGACAGCGTATTATCAGAGTGCTAAAATTCAACTATATGGTGTAGAGACACCAGAATTTATACATTATTGTATTGTATTTTTTGTAAGGAGTTTAAAATGGCTAATATTTCACAAAAGTACATCGACATCGCTAAGAAGAACTATCCAAACGAGCCTGAGTTCCTTCAGACTGTAGAAGAAGTTCTACTATCAATCGAGCCAGTTCTCGAAACTCATCCTGAGTACGAGAAAGCCGGTCTTGTAAAGAGACTTATCGAGCCTGAAAGAATGATTTCGTTCAGAGTTCCTTGGGTTGATGATAATGGTGAAGTTCAGGTTAACAGAGGATACAGAGTGCAGTTCAACAGCGCTCTAGGACCATACAAGGGTGGTATAAGATTCCAGGCTAACGTTTACCCGGGAATCCTTAAGTTCCTCGGATTTGAGCAGATCTTCAAGAATTCCCTAACAGGACTTCCAATCGGAGGTGGTAAGGGTGGTTCTGACTTCGATCCAGCAGGAAAGTCGGATGCAGAAGTTATGAGATTCTGCCAGAGCTTCGTAACAGAGCTTTACAAGCACATCGGCCCTAACACTGACGTACCTGCTGGCGACATGGGTGTAGGCGGCAGAGAGATTGGTTACATGATGGGTCAGTACAAGAGAATGACTAACCAGTACGATGGAACATGGACTGGTAAGGGAACTACAAACGGTGGACTAAACGGAAGAACAGAGGCTACTGGTTTCGGTATCGTATTCTTCGCTAGAGAGGTCCTCAACCACTTCGGTGATTCTTTAGAAGGAAAGACTGCAGTTGTTTCTGGATTCGGTAACGTATCTTGGGGAACAATCACTAAGTTAGTTGAGCTAGGTGCAAAGCCTATCACAATTTCCGGACCAGACGGATACATCCTCGACGAGGAAGGCATCACAACTCCAGAGAAGATTGATACTCTTCTTGAGCTACGTAATTCTGGCAAGAATGTTTGCGCACCTTATGTAGAGAAGTTCCCTAACGCCAAGTTCATCCCTGGAAAGAGACCTTGGGAAGTTAAGGCTGACCTTTACCTACCTTGCGCAATGCAGAATGATATCACTCTTGACTGGGCTAAGGAAATGGTTGCTAACGGAGCTAGATACCTCATCGAGGGAGCTAACATGCCTACAACAAACGAGGCTGTTCAGTACCTCATGGACAACGGCTGCGTAGTTGCTCCTGCCAAGGCTGCTAACGCTGGTGGAGTTGCTTGCTCTTGCCTCGAGATGGCACAGAACGCTGAACACCTCATCTGGAACAAAGAGAGAGTATACGCTGAGCTAGAGAATATCATGGTTCACATCTTCAAGATCACAGAGGAAGCTTGTGCTAAGTACAACCTCGGTGAGAACCTTGTAGCTGGTGCTAACATCGCTGGATTCGAGAGAGTTGCAGAAGCAATGATGATGCAGGGTATTGTATAAGCTCTGATACTTGGAGACATAAAACCAAGCGGAATAAAAGAAGTGAGCATTTAAGCTCACTTCTTTTTATATTTATGACTATTTAGGATGTAATATATATAAAGCTTGGTCTTTATAGAATGTCTATTACCTCACCTGAAAGTGCTTTATTCATACTTCTAACCGCACAGAATTTTCCGCACATGCTGCAAGTATCGGAATGATCTTCCTCTGGCATTCTTGATTTTCTTATTTCTTTTGCCGTCTCAGGATCAAGTGCCTCTAGCCACTGTGCATCCCAGTCTAGTTCTCTCCTTGCCTTCGCCATTCTGTCATCCTGGTCACGGGCTCCCGGAATACCCTTAGCAATATCCGCTGCATGAGCAGCTATTTTACTAGCGATGATGCCGTCATGAACGTCATCTACATTTGGTAATGCAAGATGTTCTGCTGGTGTAACATAGCATAGGAACGCAGCACCTGACCAAGCAGCAATAGCACCACCAATGGCAGCTGTGATGTGGTCATATCCTGGCGCAATGTCTGTAACGAGAGGTCCGAGCACATAAAACGGCGCACCCTTGCACAGGGTTTCCTGAATCTTCATGTTTGCCTCAATCTGATCCATTGGCACATGTCCTGGCCCCTCTATCATAACCTGTACGTCCCTAGCCCATGCTCTATCTGTAAGCTCACCCAGTCTAATCAATTCCTCAATCTGACAGTTATCCGTTGCATCTGCTAGGCATCCCGGTCTACATGCATCGCCAAGGCTTATCGTTACATCGTGCTCACGGCATATTTCTATGATTTCATCAAAATACTCATAAAATGGATTTTCTTCGCCCGTCATAGTCATCCATGCAAATACAAGACTTCCTCCTCTGCTGACTATATTCATCTCGCGAGTACCGTTCTTAATCTGCTCAACCGTCTTGCGCGTTATTCCGCAGTGCAACGTTACGAAATCCACTCCGTCTTCAGCATGCATTCTGATGACATCTAGAAAATCCTGTGCAGTAAGAGTATTTAAATCTCTCTGATAATGGATTACAGAATCGTATACCGGAACTGTTCCGATCATCGCAGGGCATTCGGTACATAGCTTTCTTCTAAACGGCTGCGTATCTCCATGGCTCGATAGATCCATGATTGATTCCGCACCTAGTTCAACTGCTCTCATTACCTTCTTCATCTCGATATCGTAGTCCTTGCAGTCTCTGCTTATACCGAGGTTTACGTTCACCTTTGTCTTGAGCATTCCTCCAACACCGTTTGGGTCGATTGATGTGTGATGTATATTTGCCGGAATAACCATCTTTCCCTCTGCAAGCAGCGGTAGTAGCTCATCTACCGAACGATTTTCTTTTGCCGCAACAGTTTCAAGCTCTGGTGTAACTATTCCCATTCTCGCCGCTTCTATTTGTGTCGAATAATTTCTTGCCATTTCTTCCTCTTTTCCGCCTTTTTTAGGCCATTAATAACAATTGTAACTTGCCCTTTCCCATTTCCCTTTAATTTTCTATCATTGTCTCGCAAGTGCTCCGTGATCTATTGAACCATTACCCGTTCCTATGTGCATATCACTCTTAAGAGCTGCTGTCACGTATTCCTTGCCCCTATCTATTGCGGTTTCAAGCGTGTGCTCTTTCGCCATATTTGCTGCTATTGAGCTGGATAGAGCGCATCCCGTACCATGTAAACTTGTTGTCTCTACCCTATCGCCTTTGAATTCAGCAGTGCATCCTATCATATTCTCATCACTAGCAGTCCACAGATAATCCGTAGCACTACAACCTTCAGCATGACCGCCTTTGATGAGCACATTACAGCCACAGCTTCGGCCTATGGAGCATGCTAATTCAGACGCTGATAGATTTACTGCTTTCCCATGAATCTGTGTTTGCGACTGCGATTGAATTTTAAATTGAGATTGCAGCTGCCCATCATCTTTCAACTGAAGTTTTTGATATTCTATAATCTCATATATTCTCTTAGCTTCTGGCAGGTTAGGTGTCACGAGCGTCGATAGAGGAAAGAGCTTCTCGATTAAGGATTTCATCACTTCTTCACTCGCAAATTCCACTCCGCTTGTCGGAGCGATTACGGGGTCAACGATTACATTTTCAAGGCTGTAGCGCTTAATTAAATTCGCTATTATATCGACCTGTGCAGCCGTAACAATCATGCCGATTTTTATTGCATCCGGCCGTATGTCTCGCAGTATCTCTTCAATTTGTTTCCTAAGAAAGTCTGCAGGCACCGGCATAACCGCCGACACGCCCTTGGTATTCTGCGCAGTAAGGCCTGTAATAGCCCCCATCCCGTAGCAACCCTCTGCAAATATAGTCTTGATATCTCCCTGAATACCCGCTCCGCCGCTCGGATCACTACCTGCAATTGATAGAACGGTCGGAATTTTCATATCTTAGACCTCATCTTTTCGTGTTGCAACTTATCTACCATTTTTCTTAAATCCTCTGTGCTTTTCCTGACATCCTGTGTCCCAAACAGAGCCGAGATGACTGCAACCCCCGCAAGATTACGACCTGCTAGTGCTCCGATATTATCGATATTAATGCCGCCGATTGCGATAACGGGGATTTTTACCGACGACGTTACCATGTTGTATACATCAAGGCTAGGTAGCTGAATTGCATCACTCTTTGACTTAGAACCAAAAGCAGCGCCCACACCTATATAATCAGCACCTTCGGCTTCTGCTGCTAGGGCTTCATCGAGATTATGTGCAGTCGCACCGATAATCTTTTCCTCTCCAAGAAGCTTCCTTGCCTCAACTATCGAACCGTCGCTTAGCCCAAGATGGACCCCACTAGCATCTGAAGCTTTGCATATCGCAACATTATCGTTGATTATCAGCGGAACATTCGACTCATTACAGAGAGGCTTAATCTCAGAAATAACCTTTAGTAACTGTCCTTCATCTAAATACTTTTCTCTAATTTGGATACACGTCATACCACCATCAATCGCTTGTGTGACAGCTTCTCTATGAGTGATTCCCTGCAGAGTTTCACCTCCGAGTATTCCGTATAGCCTCAGCTTTTCACGCAAGTGCGGCTTCGCTAAGGCCTGTTTAACTGTATTTTTCATAGTTTTGACCCCTAATGTAATGCTATGTTCTTTCACGAAATCATAACCACCTGCTCAGTCGCTTGTTTATTAATTTAGCCGTTCTCACTAGGAGAATTCAATGCTAAAGCAATCCAATAAAAAATGTGTAACACCCTAGCTTGGGTATTACACATGTAATTCAGCACTCTCCCTCCGTTGGCATTATCCAAATCAGGTTCAGAGTCGTAACGTATTTCAACATTACCTCTCAGCGATACCGCTCCCCTTGCTCGTTATATTCTTTTGTTTGCCTAATAATTATATATCAGTAGTATATGCATTTCAACACATTAGTAACCGAATATTGTTTTATTCACTAACAATACACACTTTATGACTATAGGCTCTCAAGTGCGCCCTTGATAATTGCAGGTAGCTTTCTGCACTTAGCCTCAGATATTGATGCAATTGATACCCGCACTCCCTTATCCATAGGTACGCAGTACACATCACTTTCCTCAAGCTTTGCACTTAATGTGTCTGGATTTTCGCATGGAACAGATACGAAAAAACCTGCTCTAAACGGTACTATTTTGAGATTAACTTTCTTAGCCTCCTCTTCAAAAGCTCTTCCGCGCGCCAGCAGCATATCACGGAACTCCTTGCGTTCTTCGTCTACCTTTGCCAGAAGTTCTTTATCACTATAAATCTTTGCGATTACTTCCTGTGGTCCACGAGGCGAGTTAGACCATGTGGATCTGCTAGAATATGAGCACACCTTTACGAATTCATCGGCAATCTCTTCACTGTCAGCCAGACAAATCAGTGCCGCACATCTAAATCCGTAGAAGGTAAATGTCTTTGAGGTGCTATATGCAAGTAGTGGCAGCACATTGCTTTTAAGCTTTTCAAGCTCTGGAATAAATTCTCTAACATTCTTCTCGTCTCCAGCAAAATCGATATATGCTATGTCTACGACTAGAGCGACTACCTTTTCGTCAGGCACATTGTTAAGAATCTCAATTACGCTCTTCCACTCATCAAGTGTAAGTGAATATCCCGTTGGGTTATTCGCAGGAGTGTTTAGAATCAGGACGAGCCTATCCTGTACACGAAGTAACTTGCTCACTTTATATTCGAAATCAGCTAGATTAAATTTACCATCATCATCGAACATTTCAAAAGTCTCAAAACCGCGTCCCTGCTCTGCCGCAATGTTCTTGTAATTTGGCCAACACCAGTTATGAGTCAGAATCTTATCACCTGGGCACGAATAATTCGCTATGGCATTTCTAAGCGAGCCTGTCCCACCTGGCGTTGAAACTATTCCTATATACCTAGATGTTTCATAACCGCCTAGAGCTGCCTTTATCGCTGCCTCCTTAAATCCTGGGATTCCTGCAATCGGAGCATACTCGGCGTACTGCGATGGTTCAAGATTCTTTACCGCCTCATCTACAGAAGATAGCACGATTAGATTTCCGTCATCATCTAGCAAGGCACCAATGGTTGCATTTGCAACATTATCGTGCCCTTTCGACTTTATAGCTGCTTTCGCTCTGCCACTAATTCCGAACACCTTATCCTGCTCTGGAATCTTCCTGCCATTAAGTGCTGCTAAACTCATCTTTTCACCTTTCTTTCGTATGCGACCAATCTCCATCATCTTGATATTAAATCCCTTGTCGCTAAACTTCTCCTCATATTCAGTCATAATATTATCTTCATTATAGGGTGAAGCGTGTAAATCTCTAGTAAACTCTCGAATTCTTAGATTAGATGCAATCACCTCATTTACGGAATAATTAAACAAATCAGTATTGTCAGTCTTGAACCTAACAACACCATCTTCTTTAAGTACATCAAAATACTGTTTGAGTTTTCCTCGGTATGTAAGCCTCTTCTTCGCTGAATAATTCTTAGGAAGGGGATCACTAAAGTTAAGGTAAATTCCGTCAAGTTCGCTATCAACAAACCATTCGTGCAGATTCTCGATAAACTCTGGTATAAATACGACATTTTTCAGCTCAAGCTCTTGAACTTTTTCCATTGCGCGCAGAAGTACGCTCTTGTGACCTTCAACTGCGATGAAGAAATTTTCTGTCTCACGAGAAGCTAGCTGTGAGATGAACCTGCCCTTGCCGCAGCCAACCTCCATGTAAATTCCTTTGCTATCACCAGCGCGTTTTGCCCATTTTCCGCGTATTTCTTCTGGATTATATACCAATATGTCTTCGAATTTGGCATATTTCTCTTCCAGGTTTTTTACTTTTCTCTGTCTCATACATTCTCCTATTTTTTTATAGATTATATGTTTAAAAATCTACTGGCAACAAGCACCACAATGAAAATAATCATCAGTATAGCAGCTACAGCATCACGCTTCTCGAATCTAGTCTCATTAAGCTTCGTCCTGCCATCACCTCCCCGGTAGCATCTCGCTTCCATAGCTAGAGCAAGGTCTCCTGCAATCCTAAATGAACTCACGAAGAGCGGCACTATTATTGGAATCATACTCTTGGCTCTCTGGATAATGTTCCCAGATTCAAAGTCCGCACCTCTCGATTGCTGTGCCTTCATGATTTTATCTGCTTCATCCATTAATACAGGGATGAATCTGAGCGCAATTGTCATCATCAGTGCAATCTCATGTGCAGGCAGACCTAGCTTAGAGAATGGACTAAGTAGCTTCTCAATCCCATCTGTTAATTCAGTCGGTTTAGTGCAGAAGGTTAGGAGCGAAGTGCCTATAATCAGCAATACAAGCCTTATACCCATAAATGCAGCTCTATACAGTCCCTCATATGTAATCCTCAGGAATTTCCACTGCCACAGGATAGTCCCATCCATCATGAATATGTTAAGAACCATAGTGAATGCAATAATAAGCACTATAGCCTTTAGTCCTCTCACCATGTATGAGAACGGAACATTTGACAGCCTTATCACAGTTCCAACAGCTAACGCAGCAATTGCGAATCCCCACAGTTTATTTACCAGAAAAAGCCCCACGAGGTACGCAAAGACCCCGAGTACCTTAGTGCGTGCCTCCAGCCTATGAATCGGAGATTCAATCGGATAATACTGACCAAGTGTTATGTCTTTAATCATACTATCTTCGCCTCTCCTTTAATCGCTCTGCTATATACTTCGCAGCTTCTCTCTCTTCAAAAATTGGCTTGAACTCAAGCCCCAGCTTTTCCGACACTTCGTATAGAATCTCTGTCACTGGCGGTACACTAAGCCCCATACTCTTTAGTTCGCTAGCCCTTGCAAATACTTCATTAGGGTTTCCGTTCATCACAAGCCTTCCGTCATTCATGACGATGATGCGGTCAGAAAGTTCAGCTATATCTTTCATATTATGCGAGACGAATGCCACAATTAGGTTTCTTTCCTGTCTCAGCCTCTTAATTACTTCAAGCATGTCACGCTTGGATGCGGGATCGAGTCCTGCCGTTGGTTCATCTAATATAAGAACCTTTGGTTTCATCGCTAGTACACCAGCGATGGCAACTCTGCGCTTCTGCCCACCTGATAGCTCAAAAGGCGACTTTTCTGCGACGGCATCATAATCGAGGCCGAGTAGTTCGATAGACTCCCTTACAACGTCATCAATCTCTTCTTCGGGCACACCAAGGTTTCTTGGGCCAAATGCCACGTCTTTTGCAACAGTTTCCTCAAAGAGCTGATACTCAGGATACTGAAAGACGAGTCCCACATTCCTACTAATATCAACTTTCTTGACAGATCCATCTCCGATATTCATATCGGAGACAATTATCTCTCCCGAATGAGGCTTCAGCAGCCCGTTAAGATGCTGAAGGAGCGTCGACTTTCCAGAGCCAGTATGTCCAATTATACCTATGCATTCTCCATCAGAAACCTCAAACGAAATATCATCAAGTGCAACTGTCTCACCGGGGAGTCCTTTTGAATATATATGTGTTAGATGTCTTGCAATTATTGACATAATGCGTCCACCAAATCATCCTTACTTATAATCTCTTGAGATAGATTAATTCCATTTTTAATAAGTTCATTTCTCAGCAAAACAGCGGCTGGAATCTCTAATCCTGCTGATTCGATAAGTTTCGTATCTGCAAATACGTCTTCCGGTGCACTGTCTCTGAGGAGCTGTCCAGATTTCATGACTAGCACTCGATCTGCTTCTGCAACCTCTTCCATAAAGTGTGTAATTAAAATAATCGTAATTCCCTGCTCATTGAGCTCTCTGATTACCTTCATAACTTGACTGCGCCCTTTGGGGTCAAGCATTGCAGTGGGTTCATCTAACACTATGCAATCCGGTCTCATAGCCACGGCTCCAGCGATTGCAATTCGCTGCTTCTGTCCTCCAGAGAGTTTGTGCGCTTCGCGATTTCTGTATTCGTACATACCGACTGCTTTCAGTGCATTATCTACTCTTTTTCTGAGTTCTGGATTATCCACCCCTATGTTTTCAGGACCAAATGCTACCTCATCCTCAACCATAGACGACACAATTTGATTGTCGGGATTTTGAAATACCATACCTATTTTCTTTCTGATATCCCAAATGCACTCATCGTCACTCGTATCCATTCCATCAACCAGGATTTCTCCCTCAGTTGGTAGTAAAAGCCCGTTAAGGCATCTTGCTAGTGTGGATTTTCCAGAACCATTAGACCCAGCAATAGCAATGTATTCACCACGTGAAATTTCAATTGAAACATGATCAATCGCAGGGCATAGATTATCATCACCCTGCTCCTTAGAGTACTTATAAACTAAGTCTTTTACTTCAATAAAATTCGTCATAATGCCTCCAAACATTAATTATATATTAGTGCCAAAAGTATGGCAATGAAATGAGTAAATTGTCACCAAATAAATAAGCCGAAGGCTATGCCTTCGGCTTTGTTCGCAATGGCTAAAACGAACGTTTTCAGATGTATCAAGAACTCCCCTATTCCCGATACTAAAAATCTGTATTTCAACCCTTTTCACTTACTTACAAGATGATTATAGTAGACTGTATTTCAATTGTCAACAATTCATTTGTACATTTTCACAAACTTAGTGTCTACTACAGTTTGGTTATTGTAATATTTACTATTTTATTTATATATTATCCCCATTGATATCCAATTTCTCTATTTTTCGCTTTTTCATAGATTAGCTTTGCAATTACAAGGTCAAGGATTCCAAGCCCTACATTCTTAAATATGATAATTTCATCATCAGTCTCCCTGCCAACAATTTCTCCAAGCACAAATTCTCCTATATCTCCTGTAAGTTCTTCCGCTGAGACCAATCCTTTTCTAAGAGGGATTTGAATATCTGCTGATTCAGCGATACAAGCATCTTTAGAATCAAAATATATCTTGTCCGCTAGCTTAAACAACTCTGGATCTATCTCATTCATCTCGGCTGTATACGATCCCACACCGCTTACCACGGCACCCTTCTTTACTCTATTTCCATCGAATACTGGTTCTGTAGAAACAGTCACTACTACTATGACATCGGCTCCATCTACTGCTTCATCTGCATCATCAAACGCCAGTAGATTAGTTTTGCTACTCTTAAACCTCTCAGTCATCTCAGCAACGAACTTTTCAGTTTTAACATAATCTCTAGCCACAATCCTAACTTCATCTAGATTGCATGCTGTCAGCATAGCCTCAAGCTGACAGTCGGCTTGTCCACCAGTACCAATTAGGCAACCAATCTTCGCATCTTTTCTTGCAAAAAGCTTGAATGCTGCACCTGTTGCTGCTCCCGTACGAAATTTAGTAATGAAGCTTCCATCCATAAGCGCTAACACTTTCCCATTTTTATCATCCATGAGAAGCACTTGCCCTATGGTCGTTGCCTCACCAAATTCTCTGTTACCGGGAAAGATATTTACAATTTTGATACCTGCAGCTCCAAGTCTTGAGCTATATGCTGGCATAAATGCAAAGTTACCTCTTCCTTCATCAGCAGCGATAACTTGACGAAGCGGCACAACTGCATTTCCACTAGAAAAAATCTTATATGCCTCGATATTTGAATCTATCGCATCGTTCATATCGAACACTTTCCTTATGTCTCGTTCATCGAGTAGTAACATTGTAACCTCCTTTATTTTAGCTTAATCTCAGCGACTACAGGATTATGATCACTGTTCCTAAATCCTATATCTATCGTCTTGCAATAGAACATCTCTATGTTAGATGAATAGACTATGCCATCTATTACATAATACTGGAATTTAGATTTATCTGCTCCCTTGAGTGGTCTGTCAAGCGATCTGCATGTAGGCGTGGCACTATCCATAACGAAGTTTAGTGAGGAATCATAATCACTTATATCTATAATACCTGGCTTCCATAGGCCCTTTCGAACCTTATATTCATTGATATCCACATTGTTAAAGGTCTGGTTGAAATCACCCGCAGCGATTACGTAATTACCTTTCGAGGCTTCCTTCTTAAGTATTCTATTTAACGCTCTAGTCTGTGCCTTTTTACCTGCGCCTTTGTCATATGCCTCTAAATGTAAATTAATATACACCAGTTCCTTATCAGTTCCCTCGACCTTAGTTCGAGATACGAGAAGACAGCGCTTGAGATTTACTGTTCTAACCGGCCATGTAAAGGAGACAGGCAAGCTAACTCGCTTTGAAGAATCAGCTTTAAATCTGGAAATAGTCATTATACCGCTATCCATTTTGCCCAGCGGAGGCATTGGATATGGCACGAAAGCAGCTTTGTAGTTTCTCGCATAAGAATACTCACTTCCTCTTATCGAGTTCTCCAACTTTTTGACTTGATTGATGTGATATGAACGTCTTGAATCCTTATCCACTTCCTGAATCATGGTTATATCCGGAGATTGTTTACGTATCTCACCAGAAATAGATTTGATATTCTTATTTACACGTTCTTTACTAGACGTTAAAACATGATTTCCACCGTCCATAAAGAAATCAGCATTGTCACCAAGAGCTCCATATCCTATATTCCAGGACATTATCTTGATAGATTCGTCTTTTTTAACTTCTTTGGACGCATTCCCATAAAGTCTTATTCTTTCAACCTTACCAGGCTTATATTCAGTTAAAGATATAAATGCTATAAGTCCAGCAAAGACAATAGTTATAATCAATACTATTATGAATATGGCCTTAATTATTCTTTTACTCAGTGATTTTGTCATAGCTCTATTACGCATATTAAAACTCTCCTAAACTCGATCTGTATTGAATATTTAAATTCCCACATAGAGTTTTATTACTATTAATCATTCATATAATAGAATACCACATCTTATATATATTTGAACATAAAAACAGGGGCGCATGCGCCCCTGTTTCTTAGTATTCTGGTGGTCTACCTCGTAATCTATGATTACTCAATAATCTCTGTAACTACTCC